>AUXO017226240.1_pt1 | contig 15660 bp, 15 predicted proteins | sample 768731 | NCBI WGS metagenome assembly AUXO01 (sample SAMN02715735, study PRJNA202380) | gut metagenome | biome: sheep rumen | host: Ovis aries | place: New Zealand: Palmerston North
TTTCATCTAAAACATAAACAGTTAAACCATATTTTTCTAAATATTTAAACATATTACTTGATGCTACTATAGTCTTACTATTACTATTTAGTACTATTTCTTTCATTTTTGCATCCAAATTAGAAATTTCGACTTTTAAGTCATCATAATTATTATCAATATTATTATTTAAATAATAACTATCAATATACTCATTAAAACCAGATTTTATATTTTGAGCCATCATTAACAAATTAGATGGATCAAGCCAAAGCTCATTCATGTCATAAGTATATTCCATGTATAATGTCGTATCAATTATCTTTAAATCCTTATTCTCATTTCGCATTTTATCTACATAATCTTTTTCATTACTAAGACCATTAAAAATAAATAAACTCGCACTACTATAATCTTTTATTTGTTTACTAGTTAAATTATAATCATCAATATTAACACCATTGGGATAAATACTATTAACCTTGCTAAACTTACCATATAGTTTTTTAGTAATATAGTAAGACGGATAATTAGTAGTATAAATAGTTATATCTTCCATATTATCTCTTTTCAAACAGCCTGTCATACTAAAACATAAAACGAACAAAGCAAACACACTAAATATTTTTTTCATTCATATCCTCCTTAATAACTGGGTCATATCCTGAAGTCCCCCATGGATTGCATCTTAAAATTCTTTTTATTGCCATAATTCCGCCTTTTAACGAACCATAAGTTTCAATTGCCTCTAGCGCATAATTTGAACAAGTTGGTATATGCCTGCACGCATTATGCCAAGGTCCTGGTATTTTTTGATAGATTTTGATAAGTCCAATTAATACTCTTTTCATATATCCTCAAAATAATTATACTATAAAAATAAGCTAAAAGTAAAATAAATATTTTCATATTTACAAATCAAAGAACTATATAATAAACTAAGTTTATTATTAATAGGTTAAAAATGATGGAAAATGTGCTATAATATGATAGGTGATTTAAATGGAACTACTCGATAAATTAAATATCAAACCTAATATTATAAATTTATATGAAACAGCTTTTTCACATACCTCGTACGCTAACGAAAACGACACGCTTAGTTATGAAAGATTAGAATTTTTAGGCGATGCCGTTTTAGAACTTTTAATGAGTGATTATTTATATAGTAGATATGAATATGACGAGGGTGAAATGACTAAGTTAAGAGCACATTATGTATGTACAACCGCAAACTATGAATACTCTAAAAAATTAGGTTTGGAAAAATATTTAAAATTAGGCGTTGGCGAAGAAGCTAGCGGAGGACGCACCAGAAAAGCTATTCTAGCTGATATATTTGAATCATTTTTAGGTGCCTTATATTTAGATCAAGGATTAGACACTGTTAAAAAATTTTTCAACGAAAATGTGGTTCCACATATTGAAAATCATGAAATTGATTTCTTTGATGATTACAAATCTGTACTACAAGAATTTGTACAAACAGATAAGAAAAGCTTAGAGTATAAACTGATCGAAGAAAGTGGCCCTGCACATAATAGACATTTTAAAGTCGAAGCTATCATTGATGGAATTGTCTATGGAGTAGGAGAATCTAATAGTAAAAAAGCTGCTGAACAAGAGGCAGCTAAAGATGCTTTATCAAAAGCACAGAAAGGAAAGTTAAAATGGGAAGAGCATATGAAGTAAGAAAAGCTAGTATTCAAAAAACAGGAGCAGCTAAAGCCAAATTATATTCAATGTATGCGAGAGAAATATATCAAGCAGCTAAAAACGGAGGCACAGAATTAGAAGGAAATCCTTCTTTAAAAAGACTTGTTGAAAAAGCAAAAAAAGAACAAGTTCCAAACGACATTGTTAAAAGAGCAATCGATAAAGTTAATAGTGGAGCCGATGAAACTTATACAGTAGCGAGTTATGAAATCTTTGGACCAGCTGGTTCAAACGCTATAGCTACTTGCCTTACTGATAACGTAAATAGAAGTGTCAGCAACATAAGAGCAGTCATCAATAAATGTCATGTTAAAATGGGAGCTCAAGGCAGTGTAAGTTATATGTATGATCACTTATGTATTGTAAGTTTTAAGGGATTATCAGATGAAGAAACATTAGAAACATTAATAGACGCCGGCATAGATGTAAATGATATTGAGATGGAAAACGATGAAACAATAGTTTATGGCGCACCAAATGATTTATACAAAATAAAAGAAGCTATTACTCAAAAATTACCAAATGTAGAGTTTGATATGGATGAAATAACTATGCTTCCAAAAGAAAAAGTAACATTGACTGGGGAAGATCTAGATAACTTTAAAAGAATGCTAGACATGTTAGATGAAGTAGAAGATGTTCAAACAGTTTACCACAATGTAGAGCTATAAAGCTCTTTTTATTTGACAAACTAACAGAAATAAGTATAATATTCAATCGAAAGAGGGACAGTATGGAAGAAGAATTAAAATTATTTATAGAAAGTGAACCATATAAACTTGGCCACATGACACCAAGCTATATAAAAAATATAGAACAGATAGAAATAATTGAAAAATATATAAAAAATAAATTAAAAAAAACTAGTAAAGAAGAACAAGAATGCATGAAAATAATTTTAGATAATCCTATCAGCTATATATTCGCTCCAGAAATAATCAAAGAAAACAAAGATTTCGCTTTATTACTGGTGATGAATGAATATAAAAATATTGAACAACTACCAAAAAAAATAATTGAAGATAGAGAATTTATAATTGATTTAATAACAATTGCAGGTATCCCCAATGTCATTATTCCAGGACTATTTAATAATATTCCTAGACAGTATTACAAAGATAAAGAATTAGTTTTAATGGCCCTTGAGATAGAGCCATCCATTCTAAAATATATCGATAATGATTTCAGATACAATAGAAAATTTATTGAGGAGTTACTAAAAAAAGATATTCAATATTTGGCATATATACCGGTAGAGATAGAAAATATAAAAGAGATTGTTTTAAATGAAATAAAAGAAAATAAAAGAGCCATTTTCTATATTCCAGAAGAATTATTATATGATGAAGAATTTGTCATAGAAGCACTAAAAATAAATGAATATCTACTATCCATAATAAGTACAAAATTTGATGAGAGAACTTTTTATAAAATATGCCTTAAAGCTGGGATTGAAATCGGAATTCCAAGCTACCTTGTTGAAGACAAAGAATTTATACTAGAATGCATTTGGATTAATAAAGATGCATTTTATAACAGTTTTGGAATTGAAAATTACTTTAATGACAATATGTTTGTTGAGGAATGCGAATGTCTAGGTTGCAGTATAGAGAAATATAATAAAGAAATCGAAAAATTATTAGAATTTTTAAGAGAAGAAGCAATCATAGCTGGCGAAGATGAAAGCTACACCAGATAATTAACCATAGAGCTATAAAGCTCTTTTTTCTTTATAAAAAATATGATAAACTATTTATAGAAAGAAGGTGAGTATATGACAAAAAGTCTTTTTCCGGCAGACACATACATCGTAAAAAACGCAACTATACTAAATAACGAAGATAGACTCACCTTAATTAAACTATATGAACCAGTTATCGGAGCTACTGCTATAAACTTATATTTCACTTTATGGTCAAATCTAGATACCTTAGGAATAATCTCTACCGAATTTACTCACCATAGCCTAATGGCTACCATGCGATTAAAATTAGAAGACATTTTAGAATCTAGAGAAAAATTGGAGGGCATAGGCCTTATAAAAACTTATGTCAAGGAGGGAAATATAAATAATTACATATATGAGCTTTATTCACCACTAGAACCGAAAGACTTCCTTGATAACCCAATACTATCTACCACCCTAGAAAGCAACATTGGAAAAAGAGAATACAAAAAGATTTTAAAAACCTTTTCAATACCAAAAATTGATCTAACTGATTATGAAGACATAACCTCTAAATTTAGTGAGATTTTTGACACCATGAGTAATTCAGAAATAACTGATACCGAAAATATTAAAAGAGTAAAAAGCCTTGATATAACAGTTGATGAAAAGATTGATTTAAACAGCATATTCTCACTGATACCTGAAGAAATATTAAACCACCAAAGTATTAGCCAAGATACCAGATCATTAATATATAAGTTGTCTTTTATATACGATTTAGATGATGAAACACTAAGAGAATTAATAAGAAACTCCGTTAACGAAAAACGCATAATTGATAAAGACAAACTTAGAGAAAACTGCCACAACTATTATACATTTGAAAATAAAAATTCTTCACCATCACTCGTTTATAAAAAACAGCCAGAATATTTAAGAAAGACCGTCAGTAATAATTCTAAGAAATCAAAGCTAATATATACCTTTGAAACAACATCACCATATGACTTCCTAACCGGCAAAAATAAAGGCGTAAGGCCAAGCAAAACGGACCTAAATCTAATTGAAACATTACTTTTGGACTATGAATTAACTCCAGGAGTTGTCAATGTTTTAATAGATTACGTTCTTAGAATAAACGATAACAAATTAACTAAAAACTTTTGTTTAACTATTGCAAGTCAGTGGAAGAGAAGTAATATAAAAACCGTTGAAGACGCTATGAATATATGCAAAAAAGAAAATAAAACGAAAAAAAACACCATCAAAACAGTAAAAAAAGAAGAAAGACCAGATTGGTTTAATAAAAACATAGAAGAAGAAACAGCTTCTTCAGAAGATATAAAAAAATTAGAAGAAAAGCTGCAAAACCTATAGGGAGGATTAATATGCAAAGATTAAAAGAACATTTAAACCCAAAAAATAATCTAAATGACATATTAGATGATGCTTATGAAGAAGCTCTACAAAGTGAAAATTTCAAAAAATTTGTCAGCAAAATTAAATTAAAAAGAGAAGAACTAAGAAAATACACATCTCTTTTAGAAGAAAGCGAAAGAGAATATAACAACTGTCAAAACTGTAAAGGAATCTTAGAATGCAAAAACAAATTAAAAGGCTTTGCCTATCTTCCAAAAGTAACAAACAGTACTTTAGAATTTTCTTATAAATCATGTAAATACAAAAAGAAAATGGACAAGGATAATAAATATCATGAAAATACTTATGCGTATAATATACCTGAAGAAATAAAAAACGCCAGTATGAAAAAAATATACAAAACCGATAAAGCTAGATATGCTACAATAATCTGGCTTACAGACTTTATTAAAAAGTATAAGAAAGATAGCCATCAAAAAGGACTATATTTATGTGGTAACTTTGGCTCAGGCAAAACCTATCTAATAGCTGCCATGCTAAATGAACTAGCTAAAGACGGTGTAAAAAGTGCTATTATCTTTTGGCCAGAATATTTAAATGATTTAAAATCATCATTTAATTCACCTATAAAAACAGAATTTAAAACTAAATATAACACTGTCAAAAAAGCCCCACTTTTATTAATAGACGACATTGGAGCTGAAAGCGTTACCCCTTGGGCTAGAGATGAAATATTGTGTCCAATACTTCAGTATAGGATGGATGAGAAACTACCAACTTTCTTTACTTCAAATCTAGATTTAAAAGCTTTAGAAACGCACCTATCTATAACTAGCAAAGGAGATGAAATAATAAAAGCTGGAAGAATAATATCCAGAATTAAACAACTTACAGAATATCAAGAATTAATTAGTAAAAATTTAAGACAATAAAATTTGGACTATTTTGATGAGATAATCGAATATTTATTGTTTAAATAATAAAAATAAAGAAAATTAAAAAATACTATTTTTAAATTAATAAATATGTGATAAAATATCATTAATGGCTTTGAAGAGGACAACATTATTAAAAAGTGTTTTAAAGCGAATTTGGGATGGTGTAAGCCAAAAAAAATAACTTTAATAATTACTACCTTGGAGCTGATTTTATAATCCGGATAAAACCGTTATCTAATTAAGTAACAAAATAGGATGGTACCGCGCGCAAGCGCTCCTTGCATGATTTTTCAGCAAGGATTTTTTTGTTTTTAGGGGGAAGTAGTAAAATGGATAAAAAAGAATTAAGGCGCGTCATAAAGATAGACATGAAAAAGTTTTTAAAAAGGTATTATGGAGTAACCAACGAAGAATTACTTGTAAAATTATCAAAGCTATCCCATAGAGATTTAAAAGAAATCACACCATTATATGGTATAAACTTACACAAAATATGCTTTGAAAGCGTGACAAGAGAAATGCTAGCTAGTGGAGAAATAATTTTAGTTACAGATGGATTTGAAAAAACTGCCCCATACATAAATCCAATGATATCTTTAAATGACGAATTTTTAACCACCTTAGATGAACACCGTGTGTCTTATTTAATAAAAAGGAGAGGATAAAATGATAAACATAAAAGAAGATAAAAGATTAAATACACTAAACCATAGCTGCGCGCACTTACTCGCACAAGCTGTAAAACATCTATATAAAGATGCTAAATTTTGGGTTGGGCCAGTTATCAATGAAGGATTTTACTATGATATGGACCTAAACGGCCATACACTAACTGAGGAAGATTTAGAAAAAATTTCTAAAGAAATGAAAAAAATAGCTAAAGATGGTAAAAGAATATACCGTGAAGAACTATCAAAACAAGAAGCCTTGGAAAAATTTAAAGACGACCCATATAAAATAGACATAATAAATGAACTGCCAAAAGATGAAGTAATAAGCTGCTATACACAAGGGGACTTCACTGATTTATGTAGAGGCCCTCACGTTGATAGTGTTAAAGAATGCAAAAACTTTAAACTATTAAAATTTAGTGGTTCATATTATAAAGGAGATTCAAAAAACAAAGTACTCCAAAGAATATATGGAATATGCTTTGATAACGAAGAAGACTTGCAGAATCATTTAAAGGAATTAGAAGAAGCTGCTATGCGTGACCACAGAAAAATTGGTAAAGAACTTGAAATTTTTATGACCGATGACCTAGTAGGTAAAGGTATGCCATTATGGCTTCCAAATGGAGCTTTAGTAAGAAAAGAACTTGAAAATTATATATATGAGAAAGAACAAAAACTAGGATACCAACACGTTTATACACCATGTGTTGGAACCGTTGATTTATATAAAACAAGCGGACACTGGGACCACTATAAAGAAAATATGTTTCCCTCTATGAAAGTAGATGAAGAAGAATTTGTACTAAGGCCGATGAACTGCCCACACCACATGCTTGTCTATAAAAACTCTCTTCATTCTTACCGTGAGCTTCCAATAAGAATAGGCGAGTTTGCAACAGACTTTAGATATGAAGCCTCAGGAGCTGTTAAGGGGCTAGAACGAGTTAGATGCATGTGCCAAAACGATGCTCACTTATTTGTCACACCTGAGCAAATTGGCGACGAATTTAAAAAAGTAGTTCAATTAATATTGGATGTTTATAAAGACTTTGGAATCAAGAATTATAAATTTAGATTATCACTTAGAGATCCTAATGACAAAGAAAAATATTTTGATGATGACGAAATGTGGAATAACGCCGAAAATAAATTACGTGAAGTTTTAAATTCATTAGGTGTTAAGTACTTTGAAGCCGTTGGTGAAGCCGCCTTCTATGGACCAAAATTAGACGTAGAAGTAAAACCGGCAGTTGGCCCAGAAGTAACATTATCTACTTGTCAATTAGATTTCTTACTACCAAGAAGATTTGAATTAAGTTACATTGATAAAGATGGAACTAAAAAAACACCAGTTGTTCTTCATAGAGCCATATTTGGAACATTCGATAGATTTACTGCATTTATATTAGAAGAAACAAAAGGAGCCCTTCCACTATGGCTTAGCCCAACTCAAATAAATATAATACCAGTAAATAATGAATATCATTTAAAATATGCCGAAGAAATTTACACAAAATTAAAAGATTATTTTAGAGTAACTCTAGATAGTAGAGAAGAAAAACTTTCATATAAAATGCGTGAAAGCCAAATTAAAAAAATTCCATATACTTTAATACTAGGCGATAAAGAAAAAGAAGAAAATACTATTAGCTATAGAAAATATTCATCAAAAGAAACCGAAAGTATGTCACTAAAAGATTTTGTAAAAAAATTAGAAAAAGAGGTTAAAAATAAAAATGCCTAATAAAAATTTTACTTATCTTGATGACGAGATTATAATAGATAGTGATTTTCAAACAAATAGCCAAAAAATAGTATATGAAGAAACGCAAAAATTTAGTTTAAGAGATTTTTTCAAAGGAAAAGGAGCCTCAAGTGGCGCAGACATCATAATAACACCAAATCAAATGATTGCTACTGATGCCTTTGCAAGTGGCCCTGACACCCCAAAATTCGGTACCCACCTCGAAACAGCTAAAATTATATATCAAGCTATATATGGAAACAAACCACCACTTATGTCATATGATTCACAAATAGAAAGAATAGATTGGCAAGAATTAATAACTGAAGATGATAACATATTAATTCAGCTTTGTGATCCTAAAGCTTCTCCATCAATAATATGGCTACCATCAAGCTGCTCGAAAAATCAAATAAAGTTCCTTGAACAGTTAGATAGAGAAATTAGAACAATTAAAATAGAAGACCCCGAATATTTCAAAAAAAACCCTATAATATTTGAATGTATGTATAATGGAGTGGAACTATGTACAATAAATGATTTAAATCTTTTTATAGACTCTTTATGGGAGAATGCAAGAAGAGATGAAAAACCTAAAAAGCAAGGAGGAATAAAATGAGACAATTTACAGAACAAGAATTAGTGAGAAGAGAAAAAGCCGAAAAAATACGTGAGTTAGGAATGGATCCATTTGGTCACGTATTTAATAGAACAGATTGGGCAAATGACATAAAAGAAAAATATGCAGATATTCCACATGATGAATTTGAAAATAGAAATGATTTAGTAACCGTTGCTGGACGTATTATGTTTATTAGAAAGATGGGCAAAGCTTCATTTATTTCTATCCAAGATAAAACAGGCAAAATCCAAATTTATATCTCAATTAACGATATTGGTGAGGAAACATATAACTTATTTAAAACAGCTGATATTGGTGACATAGTAGGAATACATGGTAAAGTTATGAAAACGAGAACCGGCGAAATAACTATAAAATGCCTAGAATATACTCATTTAGTTAAAGCATTAAGACCATTACCAGAAAAATTCCATGGATTAACGGATATAGAAGAAAGATATAGAAGACGTTATGTTGATCTAATCATGAATGAAGACTCCAGAAAAGTAGCATTTTTAAGGCCAAAAATAATCAGATGTATTCAAAATTATATGGATAAAAAAGGCTTTACCGAAGTAGAAACACCAGTACTTACAACTTTACTTACTGGAGCTTCAGCAAAGCCATTTGTCACTCACCATAACGCCCAAGATTTAGACATGTATTTAAGAATCGCTCTAGAATTGCCACTAAAAAGACTACTAGTTGGCGGCATGGAAGCCGTTTACGAAATAGGTAGGGTATTTAGAAATGAAGGAATGGATACTAGACACAACCCAGAGTTTACACTAATGGAAGCATATCTTGCATATAGCGACCTAGAAGGCATGATGAACATAACTGAAGGAATGTTCCAAACTATAGCTAAAGAAGTATTTGGCAAAATGAATTTCAAGTTTTTTGGAAATGATATCAATCTTGAAGGTCCCTGGAAAAGAGTTAGCATGACTGATGCAATTAAAGAAAAGACTGGAATAGACTTTAAAAAAATTAAAGACTTAGATCAATGCCTAAAACTGGCTGAGGAGCACAATATCGAACTAGAAGAACACGAAAAAGCATACGGCCATATCATAAATAAATTTTTCGAAAAATATGTAGAAGAAACCTTAATCCAACCAACATTTTTATATGGCCATCCCATTGAAATTTCTCCACTAACAAAGAAAAACCCTGATGATGAAAGATTTGTTGATAGATTTGAACTATTTATAGGCGGTAAAGAATTCGCAAATGCCTATACTGAATTAAATGATCCAATAGATCAGTTAGAAAGATTTGAGGCCCAGCTTGCCGAAAGAGATTTAGGTAATGAAGAAGCCAATGATATTGATATGGACTTTATAGAAGCCTTAGAATATGGTATGCCTCCAGCTGGTGGAATAGGCTATGGAATAGATAGATTATGTATGTTATTTACCGAACAAGAATCAATTAGGGATGTACTTTTATTCCCTCAAATGAAAAATAAAATATAAGAAGCAGTTTTTGCTTCTTTTTTTGTAATAAATAATTAAAAGCCTAATATAATTAATTAGAAGCACGCCAGGAGGGATAATAATGATTAATAAAAGAAGTTTATGGTTTTTGACTTTGTTTAGTTTAATACTTGTATTAAGTGTGTATTATATAACAATGCCAAGTGAACTTTTAATGGCTACCAACAATGAAAATAAAAAGAAAGAAGCAACAGTTTCAATTAATGAAGAACCAGAGGAAAGTGCTGAACTTGTCGCCTTAAGAGTAGAATCAGAAGAGAAAATGTTAGATAAAGTTACAGAACTCAAGAAAACATTAACGGACTCTAAAGCATCTACCGAAGATAAAAACAAAGCCTTTGAAGAACTGCAAAAATTAAATAAAAACAGGAGTGAAGAAGAAAAAATTGAAGCACAAATTCAAAAAGAATTTAATTATAAATCATTTATTAGTATAGAAAATACAAAAGTAACCGTCGTCATAGATAGTAAAAAACATGATGCCCAGATAGCTAATAAAATAATGAGGGCAGTACAAACAAATTTTGACAGTCCAATGTCAATATCAGTTAAATTTCAAAAATAAAACTTTCTACCAAAGAAAGCTTTTAAAATGGGCATTTTTTCTCACTTAAAAGACAAGAGTGCATATAGTATTTATGAGTAAATATAAACCACCCGCCTTAAGAAAGTGAGGAAAATATGAAAAATGGTATTCTAACCAAAAGAGAACGCGAAGTTTTTGAATTACTTATTAAAAATAACAGTACAAGTGAAATTGCCGAAAAACTAAATATCAGTGATAAGACAGTGAGAAATCATATTTCAAATGCAATGCAAAAACTGGGAGTCAAAGGCCGCGCCGGAGCTGTAATAGAACTATTAAGGCTAGGAGAGCTTTCGTTATAAAAAGGTTATAAATAGCCTTTTTTTTCATATCATTAAATAGGTGATCATTATGCTAAAAAAAATATATATAAGAAAAATATACCTTTCAGTTGCTGCTTTATTCGCACTACTACTAATATATTTAATACCTTCTAATACCCCAAAATTAAATATCAAAGAAGAACTAGAATATGTCGATTCAAGCGTCACAAGTACCCCTATATTTCTAATGGATAAAAATAGTTATGTAGCCTTAACTGAAGCTCCGGTATCCGAAAGCAATATTGAAAAAAGAGCGAGAGAACTTATCAAAATACTCACAGTTGGTGGCATGGACAGCAAAGTACCAAGTGGCTTTAGTGCTATAATCCCACCAGATACTGAAGTACTAAGTTTAAGCTACGACCACGACGTATTAAAGATTGACTTTTCCAAAGATATATTAGAAGTAGATAAAGCTCTAGAAGAAAAAATGATAGAAGCCATAGTATATACGTTAACTTCGATCGATAAAGTAGATAAAATAATAATTTACGTAGAAGGAGACATACTAACTAAACTTCCAAAAACTAAAATAAACTTGCCAAGCACCTTAGATAGATCGTTTGGAATAAATAAAGAATTTGACCTTACCAGCACTAAAGACATTACAGACGTTACAATATATTATATAAATCAAATAAACGAAAACTATTACTATGTTCCAGTCACAAAATATTTAAATGATAATAGAGACAAGATAAATATAATAATTGATGAATTAAGCATTAATTTTAATCCAAACAAAAAGCTGATAAGTTTCATGAATAGTGAGGTTAAATTAGTCTCTAGTAATATCGATGACAGAATAATGAAACTAGAATTTACCGGAGAAACTTACAATGTAAATAAAGAGATAAATGATGCTTTAAATCAAACTATATCCTTATCAGTTTGTGATAATTATGATATTGATGAAGTATTTCTAAACACATCACAAAAATTTTGTAAAAATACCACATTAAAGTAGGTATTTTTTTAAAATCACTTGTTCTTTTCGATAAAACATTATATAATTATAAAAGAATAGAGGGGATCATATGAACGAAGAAAAAATAATTACAATTGACAAATATTTTGATGCTGCAAATTATATATCAGCAGCTGAATTATATTTGCTTGACAACCCACTATTAAAAAGGAAACTAACTAAAAATGACATAAAAAAGAAAATAGTTGGACATTGGGGAACTGTACCAGCCCAAAATTTCATATATGCTCATCTTAATAGATTAATTAAAGATTATGATTTAAATATGATTTATATTTCCGGACCAGGACATGGTGGCAACAGTCCAGTAGCTAATACATATCTAGAGGGAACATATAGTGAAATATATAAAGACGTAACCATGGATGAAAAAGGACTAAAAAAATTGTTTAAAAGCTTCTCATTCCCCGGAGGAATTCCAAGTCATGCAGCTCCAGAAACGCCAGGTTCAATTCATGAAGGTGGAGAATTAGGGTATTCTTTAGCCCATGCTTTTGGTGCTGCTTTAGATAATCCTGACCTAATAGTAACTGCAGTTGTTGGTGACGGTGAAGCCGAAACCGGCCCGCTCGCAACATCATGGAATGGTATTAAATTTCTAAATCCTAAAAAAGATGGAGTAGTTTTACCAATATTAAATTTGAATGGATATAAAATAAGTAATCCAACCATATTATCTAAAATGAGTAAAGTAGAATTAGGCAGTTATTTTTACGGTTTAGGATATCATCCATATTTGGTTGAAGGAGAAGACATAAAAAACCTGCATAAAAAAATGTATTTAACTCTAAACAAAGTAATAGAAGACTTCAAAAAAATAAAAGATGGAAATAAAAATACACAATGGCCAATGATTATTTTAAAAACCCCAAAAGGCTGGACTGGGCCAAAAGTAGTTCATGGTAAACAAATAGAAGGAACTTTTAGAGCCCATCAAGTGCCACTACATATAGAAAATGATGAAGACGTGGAAATACTAGAAAAATGGCTTAAAAGTTATAACCCCGAAAATCTATTTGATGAAAAAGGAAAATTAATAAAAGAAATAAGTGACTTTCTGCCAAAAGGAAATAAAAGGATGGGAGCAAGCCCATACACAAATGGTGGGAAATTATTAAAAGAATTAAAACTACCTAATATATATGATTATGCCTCTAACTTTAAAAAACACGGAGAATATGAAACTGAAGATATGGTAGAACTAAGTAAATATCTTAGAGATGTGTATAAAAAAAATGATAACTTCCGAATATTTAGCCCTGATGAAGCCATGTCAAATAGATTATATAAAATATTTGATGTCCAAAATCGTGATTGGCAAGGCTTAATCGCCAATAACGACGAATATTTAAGTAAAGATGGAAAAATTATGGACTCGTATCTTTCAGAGCACATGTGCGAAGGTATGCTAGAAGGATACTTATTAACTGGAAGACACGGACTATTCGTAAGCTATGAATCATTTGTTAGAGTAATCGATTCTATGGCTTCCCAGCACGCTAAATGGTTAAAAGTATGCGAAGACTTATCGTGGCGCGAAGACATATCTTCATTAAACTATGTTTTAACCTCTCATGTTTGGCAACAAGACCATAATGGCTATACACACCAAGAACCTGGCTTTTTAAACCACATAGCCGATAAAAAGGAAAGCATATCAAGAATATACTTACCATTTGATGCCAACAGTTTAATAGTAACAGTAGACCATGCACTAAAAACTAAAAATAAAATAAATGTTATAACTGCATCCAAACACCCAAGTTATCAGTGGCTTAGTATGAGCGATGCCGTTAAACACTTTAATAACGGTATAAGTATTTGGGGATGGGCCAGCACATATACTAAAGAAAAGCCAGATATTGTTATTGCATCAGCTGGTGATACCCCAGTAATTGAAACACTAGCTGCAACATCTATATTAAATAAAGAACTTCCAAACCTAAAAATAAGATATATTAATATTATTGACTTAATGAAATTAAAAAAAGCTCACCCACACGGCCTTACCGATGACACATATGACACCATATTTACTAAAGAAAAACCAATCATTTTTGCTTTCCATGGCTATCCTTCATTAATCCATTCGCTAACATACAATAGACATAATCATAATATGTCAGTTCATGGATATCAAGAAGAGGGAACAATTACTACACCATTTGACATGCGCGTTCAAAATGAGTTAGACCGTTATCACTTAGTTATTGACGCCGTCAAACATTTAAACTTAGGCGATAAAGGGCAGGATATAATAGATAAAATGGAAAAAAAATTGCAGGAACATAATACCTACATAAAAGCAAATGGCATAGATATGTTAGAAATTCGCAATTGGAAATGGCATGACATAAAGAAAGTATCTTGAATTTAAGATACTTTTTTAGTACAATGTAAAAGGTGATAATATGAAAATTTTAGTAACAGGTATGTGTGGATATATTGGTAGCCATACTGTAGTAGAATTACTACAAAATAATTATGAAGTAGTAGGACTTGACAACTTTAGTAACAGCAAAAGAGAAGTCCTAGACAAAATAAAGCAAATTACCAATAAAGAATTTAAATTTTATGAAGGTGACATGTTAGATAAAAACATACTTCAAACCATTTTTAACGAAAACAAAATAGAAGCAGTTATTGATTTTGCTGCCTATAAAGCTGTTGGCGAATCAGTCCAAAAACCAGTAGAATACTATATCAACAATGTAAGTAGCGTATTAAACTTACTAAATGTCATGAAAGAAAATGATGTAAAAACTTTAGTATTCAGTAGTAGCGCCACCGTATATGGAAACCCAGAAAAAGTACCAATCAAAGAAACATCAAAAACGGGCGGAACAACAAATCCTTACGGTACAAGTAAATTATTTGTTGAAAAAATTCTAGAAGACCTATATAAAAGTGATAATACATGGAATATATGTATATTAAGATATTTCAACCCAATAGGCGCCCACAAATCTGGACTTATTGGAGAAGAACCAAATGGTATTCCAGCTAACTTAGTACCATATGTAACTAAGGTAGCTAAAGGGAAATTAGAATATTTAAATGTCTTTGGAAACGACTATAATACTAAAGATGGAACAGGTGTTAGAGATTATATTCACGTCGTCGATCTAGCACTAGGTCATGTTAAAGCAATTGAAAAACTAAAAAAAGAAAAGCAAGGACTATATATTTATAACTTAGGAACAGGTACAGGCTATAGTGTATTAGATATAATAAATACATTTGAAAAAGTTAATAATATTAAAGTACCATATAAAATAGTAGAAAGGCGAGAAGGAGATATTGATTCATGCTATAGTAACCCAGAAAAAGCTAAAAAAGAATTAAATTTTACTGCTAAATATACCTTAGAAGATATGCTAAAAGACGCATGGAACTATGAAAAAAACTCTCACTAGAGAGTTTTTATAATAAAAAAATCCTTAAAAGGATTTAAATAACTAAAATGGCGTCCCCGGAGAGATTCGAACTCGCGACCCACGCCTTAGAAGGGCGTTGCTCTATCCAGCTGAGCTACGGAGACA
>AUXO011553833.1_pt1 | contig 15656 bp, 10 predicted proteins | sample 768731 | NCBI WGS metagenome assembly AUXO01 (sample SAMN02715735, study PRJNA202380) | gut metagenome | biome: sheep rumen | host: Ovis aries | place: New Zealand: Palmerston North
GTTATGAAGTGGGATCTTCTTGGTGGAGTATTCGACCTTGAAGATAGATATCTTGAGTTTGGTGATACGTTCCCTCAGGGACCCGCATCTAGATTAGTTGATGGTAGAACATTCCTTTATATGGGTGAAACTTCTAAGATTTATGTTAAGGTTGAGACCCCTGAAGGAAGACCTAATGAGAATGGATATTTTGAATTAGATTCTGCAACTCCTGTTGCTGATCCTGCTACAATTTACAATCCTAAGCAGCAAGGTCTTTATGAGGAAGATGCTACTGATCCTAGCGCAGTCTTTTATGTACTTAGCACAGATATTACAGCAGATGCAGGTAAGACATATTATGAGTGTGCTTTTGTAGCTTCTGAAGATACTACTGTTGATCCTGCAAAAGTTTACTATACTGAAGCAGATCATTACAAGAAGGCTGTTATTTATCAGTATGATGCTACTGAAAAAGAGTGGGTTGCCCAGTCTAATGGCGGTACTGATGATATGGTTAGAATAACAGAAAAGGAAATTGATGATCTCTTTATCTAACTTTTAAATATATAGGGGCCTGGTATAAAATTCTATATCAGGCCCCTAATTATATACTTGGAGGTTAATACATAATGAATGATAAAATTAAGTATTTAGATGACGCGGGTCTTGAGCGATTATCTATAGACCTCGAATATAGACATCCAAGTACTTTTACTGGTACTCGGGAGGCCTGGGCCGCTCTTCCTCCAGAAAGAAAAGTATTATATAAAATAGTTAATTTTTTGGATGATCTAAATCAAGAAGATCCTAGGCATCCTAATATATTCACAGGTACAAGAGCTGAATGGCATGCTTTAGAAATAGATGAAAAAAAGAAATATCTTTTAGTTTGTTTAACAGATGACCTTGCTGGCGAAGAATGGTTTTTAGCCAATATTGTCGAAGATGGCAACATGAATCCTGTTACCAGTAATGGCGTTTATCAAGCTATTAAAGATATGCAAGATTTAATTATTATAAAAAATGTTCCTTTAGTTTTTGATTCAACTACTTTAATTGCGGAAGTGATTGATTCACGCATTTCTGCTAATACACATGCACAAATTTTTTATAACAATCCTAGTATAGCAAGAACAGCTAAAATAGACGCAGATACTGATGCGGGTAAGATTGTTTTTACTGCACAAGCTGCTCCTGCTGCTGATGTTATATGTGATATAATGTTTATAAAAGATTAATATAAGGAGGAATCATTAATGAGTGTTAATGTTTATAATCCTATTACGGATGAACTTAATCCATTAACATCAGCATTTGCGAATCTCCCAATTATTGATGTAGCGACATTACCTAGCCAGTACCTTGTTGATGCAATTTATAGAGTTGCTTCTGATAACTGGGTATTTAATAGTATTGAATTGTCTGCTTCTGATATGACTATCAATACTACAAATCTTGAGGCTATTGGTTTTGCAACTAATGTTGATGGCGATGAATACACTTTTACTCCTGCTACTGCTAATATTCGATATTTACATAATGAAGCTGATTATAGTATTTCTACTATTGTAATCAATAGCACAACAGGAGAAATGAATATATATAATACTGCACTTGAACCTCTTTTTATTGGGGTAATAAGTTCTGGTATGTTATATCCTTTCTATTATTCTGAAAAATGGTCTACAGTAAATATCCTTTTATCTCATACAGATATGGATGCAAATACTGAAGCTTTTACGAATAATGGATTTAGTTCTTCTACAGACAATGTTCATTATACTTACATTCCCGCGGCTAAGAGATTTAAATATGATGGACATCAAATTTCTAAAATTATTGTTACTTCAACAGATGGAAATATGAAGATGTATGACGAACAAGATGTTGCTTTCTATGATGCAATAATTGTTGATGGTGCATATACTTTTACTTCTGCGTCTGCTGTAACATATTGGGTTGGTAATAAAGCAAAACAAACCGCAGACCAGCTCGCAAAAATTGATGATATTAGAAGTTTCAATAGTGTTTCTAGTTTACAAGATATTTTTAATAGCAATCCCGCACAAGTTGTTTCTGGCAATAACAACAACATGATGTTCGTTGATGATAGCGGAAATAAATATATAGGGGTTTCTAAAGATGGTATCCATTTACATAATACAAATCAAAATGTAAATGTAACTCCCGCAGATATTGAAGTTTCTCACCAGGCATCTGGTAGTAAAGTTACTGATTTTAAAGTTAATGCTACCAAAATTACATTAAGCAACACTCTTAAAGAGGCTCTTAAAACTGACCTTGACGTTTATACTGCGGAAAGCATGATCACTGGCGTCGAGGAAGATGCGGCAGCCGCATCTAAAGCCTACTCTGTAGGAGATTTGCTTATCTTAGAAGATGCACTTTACAAAGTCAAAGTAGCTATTGCAATTAATGATCCTCTTGTTGTAGATACTAATATTGAATCTATTACAGTAGAAGAATGGGTAAACAGTCTTCTTGGTGATAGAGATGATGTTATTGAGCAACTTGAAAAGGATATTACTGGACTTGAAAATGGTACAACTGCATCTAAAGCTTATGCAGTTAATGATCTTCTTATTAGAGAAGATGTTCTTTATAAAGTAATTGCGGCAATTGATACAGGTGATACATTTGTTGTTGGAACAAACATTTCCGCAATAACTATTGAAGATCTTCTTAAACTTAAACAAAATAAAGTTCTTGATACACCTTTAAAAATTGATAGTGAAACTGCAAATGCTACAACAGTTGAAGGTGCATTAGGACTTCTTAATCAGAAGAAACTTAATGTTTCTCTTAAAGGTGCTGCTAAAGGTCTTGCAGAACTTAATGAAAGCGGAAAGGTTCCCGCATCTCAGCTTCCTTCTTATGTTGATGATGTAATAGAAGGATATTATAATGAAGATGATGGTAAGTTCTATGAAACATATACTGAATCTTTTGATGCAGTAACTCCTGTTGGAACTGAGAACCCTTCAGAAGAAGGTTGGTATGAATTTGATGGTACTGATTATATTCTTACTACTGATATTACTGTAGACGCTGGCAAGACCTATTATGAGTTTGTACGGACATGGGAAGATGAAATTACTGGTGAAACTGGTAAAATTTATGTAGATCTTCTTACTGAAAAGAGTTACAGATGGAGCGGAAGTACTTTTATTAATATTGGTTCTTCTCTTGCTCTTGGCGAAACTGCCGAAACCGCCTATAGAGGTGATAGAGGTAAAATCGCTTATGATGATTCACAATCTAACAAAGCCACTATCGCTAAAATTTTAGCTGATATTGCAACTGTTGATAAACCTATTGCAGAATCTGCTCATGCTATTGACGATTTAATTATTGTAAATGACCAACTTTACAAAGTAACTTCTCCAATTGCTATTGGTGATACTGTCACAGTTGGCACTAATGTTGAAATAACTAGTATTAAATCTGCATTAGAAGATAAATTAGATAGTTTAGTTAATCTTCCTGTCGCATCTGCTACTTATCTTGGTAAATTAATTCATTATAAAGGAGCTACAACATCTACTCTTACTAAAGGATATATTTATGAATGTAAGAGTGAAACTGATCCAGATACTGGTGATGTAACTTATAGTTGGGTTCCTACTATTAATATTGTTATAGATGATGAATTAGATGATGAATCAATCAATCCTGTTCAAAATAAAGTAGTAAAAGAAGCAATTGATAAAAAACAGGATTATATTTTCCGTGGAACTCATACAGAATGGGAAGCTTTGACAACTGAAGAAAAGGCTAAATATGATTTAGTAGCTTTTACGGATGACCTTTGTGCTGATGGCGATGCTTATATTGCCGGATCAGTTGTTGAGGGTGATATGAATGCTGTCAGCGGTGGAGCTGTTTATAATTATACAAGACCAGTTCAAAATTTTGTCAATATAACACAGCTTCTCAATTATGCAAATATTGAAAAAGGTATATCTAGAACTACTAAAGAATTAGTGGAAACTTTGCCTAATGGTCATTATACTGTAGTATTAGTTAATGATAGTAATGAGCCTACTGATTTACCTTCTGCTCATTATGGAACACTAGTGATTGTAAAAACAGGTAATAACAGTTATAATACTGCAGCCATGACAGATCTTAATGGATATGTATATTCATGGTGTGGTCATACACATACATGGAAGTGTGCGTTATATCCATTCAAAGAAACTGCAACTGGTACCTCATCATGGGCTGGTGGACGAGATGTAGGCTGTGCTTATACTATATCTCATGCAATGGATGAATCATTATTATCTCTTATAAAATTTAAAGATAAAACGACCAATAACATTTATATTTTAGGAGTTGTCTCCGGAACGTTATATTGGCTCAAATATGATACTAATGGCAATATGACCAGATATAATTTACTTCAAAATATAACCCCAGTATAATAAAGGAGGAAACAGATAAATGAGTTTAAATAAATATGATCCCTTAACAGGGACTCTCACAACTCTGGCTAACGGACAGCGTATCTGGCTCGGCACCAAGGCAGCTCATGATGCTGCTGCGGCTGCCGGGACCCTCCCGACAAACTGTCTTATAGCCATCACTGATGATGGTGATATTACTGGTGTAGTGGATGCAGTAGAGAATGGCAATATGAATCCTGTAACCAGTAATGCAGTCTATGATTCAGTAGCAAATATAGTTAATAATCTTGCGAATAAACAAAATAAAAGTATTACTTTATCAGGTGATGCAGGTCCAAATGGCAAAACTTATAATGTCTCGTTCAATAAAATGGGAGAATTTTTCTTGTGTTTTGAAGGATATGGAACGGGCATTCCAAATGTATACGTATTTAGAGGCGGGTCAGATGCTATAACGGATATTGTTGGTGACCATAGCGGTACGATAATCACAAATATAACCGATACTAGTTTTACTGCACAAGTAAAGAGATACTATGGAACCATTATAATGCCAATTAGACATAGTAGTACTATTACAGTAACCCCAGTATAAAGGAGGTAAAGCGAAATGAGTTTGAAATATAGAGACGCCAATGGCGTAGAACAAGGAATCGCTGGGACTCCTTATGATGTAATTAAAAGTATAAAAGATATTCAAGAAAATAATGGTGCTAAGAATCTTATTCCTTATCCTTGGGAACAGCCAGAAGATGATTCTTCATCTAGTGCTAAAGGATCAATAGATTGGACTGATAATGGAGATGGTTCATTTACTCTTACTGGTGATAGATCATTGGCAACAGGTGATACATCTATAAGATTTAAAGATCGCAAAAAAGATTTTATATTACCAAAAGGGAAATATATACTAACAGGTTGCCCAGAAGGTGGATATTATGATCCGGATACCCTTTCTAATAGTAAATATTATTGCTGGATAATATTATATTATAAAAATCCATCTGGTTCTGCAGATATTTCTGAGATATACTACGATGAAGGCAATGGTATTATATTTGAAGTAAAAGATAATCTTAAATATATTAGAGGCGGAACTGGCTATTGGCTTAAAGAAAGTAATATTGATATTACATTTAAGCCTATGATTCGTCATATTGAAGATATGGACGATACATTTGAATCTTACGGAGCAACCAATCAGGATCTTAGCAAAAACAAGATGGATTGGGAAGCAAATAAGATGCTAGGTGCTAGAAATATGGTTAAGCCTTGGTATAATTATCCTGGAGATACTTATACGCATAATGGAATAACATATACAGTTAATTCTAATATGTCAATTTCTGCAACTGGTGTTAATAGTAGCAGTAGTGCTGCCATTTTTAGTTTTGGTAGAGTTAATCTTAAACCTGGAACTTATATTCTTTCCGGAGTAGCTGGTGGAAATCCTCATACATATTATGTCCAACTTTATAAAGGAAGCTCTCCAGCGATAGATAAAAAAGCAGGAGAAGTTCCTAAGATATTCAGAGTTACAGAAACAATTAATAATGTTGAAGTAAGAATGATTGCTGAAAATGGAGTAGATATTAGTTCTGGAGTAACATATTATCCTCTTGTAAGAATAGCAAATGATCCAGAAACTGAATATACTCGTTGCTCTATGACTAACCCAGAGATTACCGATGTCTTAGGAAATGTTATTGGATTCGATCCTAAAATAAGAATGGCATATCTTACTACAAATGCTAATAGAATAATCATCCCTGGATTTAAGAAAATCTTTAGTGGATATAGAAATATTATTCAATGTGTATATGCCAATCAGAATGGTTCTGGTGCAGTTTTTTATATCTGGACTGGACAAAGTACTGGATGGGATGCAACATTAAGATTCTATTCATCTGATATGTCAACTCAATTAACAAATGCTACTTATGAGTATGACGGTAACAATATTATAATTAACGGCATTACTGGTGGTGGAAACTGGGGTCGTGGTTTTGCCATTGGATTATTTACTGAAGGATAATTTTAGGAGGACTAAATAAAAATGAGCGATAAAAATTTTATGTCTTATGAAGACGCTGAAGAAGTCCTCACAGAATATGCTGGGGCAATAAAAGAAAATAGATTTACAAATAAAACATATGAAGAATGGTTAGCGATGACCGAAGAGGAGCGGGAGACGGGGAAATACCTCGTCTCTGGTGTTCCAAATGCTGATGGTAATGTAACTATTGAAGGTATGGTTAAAGTTGTTTCGAATTAATGCGGCGGCCCTTGGTCACTCGCATCCATAAAGGGAGGCATTTCCGCCTCCCTTTTGTCTTGATTTTTTAAATAAAAGAGGAGGTCTCGAAGGAATGAGAGCACAAGATAATATTTATGATAGTAGTGATACTAGGGAACTTCTCAATCCTACGTTCACTGAAGCCTCCACAAGGGCAAATATAAATAGCAAAGAATCACATTCTACAATTCTTGGAAAAATAAAAAAATATTTTACTGAGGTAGAAAATAAATTCTTTAAGATGATTGGGAAACCTACTGATAAAACAGATCCTAGTAACCCAATTCCAGGTATCGCCACATTAGATGAATATGGTCATGTGCCTACCGCACAACTTCCTTCTTATGTGGATGATGTAATTGAAGGTTATTTTGATAAAGCAAGCGGAAAATTTTATGAAGATTCTGCTAAAACAAAAGAAATAACTCCAGAAAATGGTAAAATTTATATTGATATTCCAAATAATGTAACTTATCGTTGGGGTGGCACTACTTATGCAATTGTTGGAACTGATCTTGCTTTAGGTGAAACTTCTACTACCGCTTACCGCGGTGATAGAGGTAAAACCGCTTATGATCACTCACAATCTGCTCATGCTCGAACTGATGCTACTAAAGTAGAAGCTAGTACTACAAATGGTAATGTAATTATTAATGGAACTGAAACTAATGTATATACGCATCCCGCGGGGACTAACCCTCATGGAACTACTGCTAGTGATGTTGGATTAGGTAATGTACCTAATGTAACTACTAATAATCAAACTCCTACATTTACAGCAGCCGCTAGTAGAACTAATATTGATAGCGGAGAAACTATAGCTACATTATTTGGTAAAATTAAGAAATATTTTGCTGATCTCAAAACGGTAGCATTTAGTGGATCATATAGTGATCTTTCTAATAAGCCAGGAGTAGTATCTAAAACAGCAAATGGCTTAGCACCACAATTACCTAATGAAACTACTACTACTAAGTATTTAAGGCAAGACGGAAAATGGGTTGTTCCTCCTGACAATAACACAACTTATTCCGCAGGAAATAATATAACACTTAACGGTACTACATTTAGCTTAACAAAAGCCAATGTAACTGGTGCATTAGGATACACACCACCTACCACTAACACCACTTATTCTGCTGGTAGTAACATAACACTTAATGGAACAACATTTAGCTTGACTAAAGCCAATGTAACTGGAGCACTAGGATATACTCCTCCCACTACTGATACTACCTATTCTGCGGGTAGCAATATCACACTTAATGGTACTACATTTAGTTTAACCAAGGCTAATGTGACTGGTGCATTAGGATACACACCCCCTACTACTGATACTACTTATTCTGCGGGTGATGGAATATCTCTTTCTGGTACTAAATTTAGTAATAGTGGAGTTAGAAGTATTGGTACAGGTAGTGCTAATGGTACTATCTCAGTTAATACTAACGGTACATCTGCAGATGTAAGTGTTAAGGGTCTTAAATCTGCAGCCTTTTTAAATGCCACTCAAGGCACTTCTTCTGGAGCTACGATTGTCCAAAGGGATAATGAAGGGCGCGCTTATGCTGTCTCTATAGGTAGTGAGGATAAATCAACTATGGTAGCATTTGGCGTTCCTAATACGAAGTGCACTCTTACTATGCAAACCGACAAAAATCTCGTTTATGCCATTGGTTCTACTGTTATTTGGAGCACAGGTACATCATCCAGAAGATATAAACATAATATAGAAGATTTAACTGAAGAAAGAGCAAAGAAAATCTTAGATATCCGTACAATTACTTTTGATTATAATGATGATCAAGTATCTAATACTAGATTAAATGATAAAGTTGGTGTAATTGCAGAAGAAGTAGAAAAAATATTACCAGATTTAATTATACATGAACCTAGTGAAGAAGATAAGAATAAACTTGTTCCTAGATCTGTTGCTTATGAACAATTTACACCGTACTTGATCAAGCTTTGTCAAATGCAACAACAGGAGATAAATAATCTTACTAAAAGAATAGAAGCTCTTGAAACAAAAGAATAAAAATAGAATAATTAAGAGAGGTAACACATCATGATTACATTAGAAGGATTACTTAAAGTAATTGCTTCAGAGAAAGTAATTACAGTTAATCTCTATAGTGAAAATGATTTATTATTAATTACATTTGGACTTCCAGGGTATGATTGCTTAGATGATTTTCTTTTAGATGATGAAGTTTTAAAATTAGAAATTACAAATCTTTATAACATCAATGTAAAAATAGACACAAGCAATGATTAATAATAAAGAAATAGGGGGCAGAAGAATATCTGCCCCCTAGAAAGCAACTCCACCCGTTATGCGAACTGCTATGACAGCTCCTACTGCGCCATAATTTTTATAATTTAATATTAAAAATTGGAGGATAGATTTGTTTAATCTATCCTCCTTTTTTTTTATTATATTTAGAAATAAATATCTCTTGACATCTAAAAAAATTTATAGTATAATTATTATATAGAGATATAAATGAGACACAAGGAGAAATATTTATATGAATGAAAAGAAAGTAACTGTTGGTATTCCCGCTTTTAAAGCGGAAGCTCATATTATAGATTGTCTTTCTTCAATTAATATTCAAACTGTAAAAGATATGATTTCAGTTATTATTGCGAAAGACAACCCAAATGATGATTATGATTTTGTGAAAAAAGCATTCCCGCAGTTAGATATTACAATTCTTGAATGTGAAAAAAATACAGGCCCTGGGCTTGCAAGACAAAGATGTTTAGATGCATGCAAGACAGATTGGATTACTTTTATTGATGCGGATGATGTATTCTTTACTCCATTTTCTATTGAATTTTTACTCAGAGGAGTAAATAAACCTGAAGTTATTGAAGTTCAAGCTCCTTTTTGCCAAGAAGTGCAAAATAATCCTCAAGGTGTTCGGTTTATTCCTCGCGGCGATGTGGGACACCCATGGGTATTCGGGAGACTCTACAATGTAGCTTTTCTTCGCAAGAATGGAATTGGTTTCACTCAATTGCGCGCTATGGAGGATGGTGAGCTAAATTGGAAGATCCGCATGACCATTGAAGGGAGCCCTTTAATGATCAATGTGATTCAAGATACTCCTGTTTATTTATGGCGGATTGGCTCTGAGCATTCTATTACTAGAATTGGGCAAGATGAAGATGGAATGCCGCAATATAATTTTGATCTTTGTCAATGGGGAGCTACTATTGCATCTATTAATGCTATTAAATTTTGTAGAAAGAAAAATCCTTTTAATGGTTCTATTGCGAGATTTACCGCAGAAATGATGGTAGGTCATTATTTTACATATATTGAATGCCTTGAGCGGAAGCCTGTTTTTGCAGAACAAAATTTCTTTAATGCAAAGAAATTTTATAATGAATGTTATAAAGAAATTGAAAGTCAAATTAGTGATGATATTCTCAAAGGACTTTATACAATGCAGTTAGCGGGAAAGGCTCAAGATTTAATTAATATTATTCCACAGGTTACTTTTTTTGAATTTATGGAAAAGGTAAAAAACGAACCTTATGGCAGCGATGAAGAATTTAAAGATATTAGAAGCCGTCTCCCGCAAGAAATATTAGATAATGATATAAAATGTGGAGTAAGTGGTCCTGATTGTTTATTTGAATAAATTAGGAAGGGTAAGATAAAATCTTACCCTTCTTTTTATATATAGAAAGAAAAGGAGGTTTTAATATGTCTATAATACCAAATTGGGAAAATCCTCTTAATATAAATATACCTCAAATTTTTCATAATGTAGCTGTAGCTTTAAGAGAAACTTTAAGTATAAATACAAATTTTACACCAGAACAAATGGCTCCTATGATAAATTCAATAGTGCCATTTTCTGGATCTCCGCGTATTGTTGAAATGGAATATCCCACAGAAGGATTAATGCAAATACAATCTTTTGAACCATCATCTGAAAAAGTATTATATAAAATGCATGATGCTATAATCAATGAATGTAATGATGTTATTATAAATGGTTATACGATTCCCGCAAACGCAGGAGTAGATTATATTACTATTGGACCAAAAATAAGTGAAGTCCATAATTTATATTGGGAGGATACTTATAATTCTTGTCCAGTATATTTTAGTCAAAACTGTAATAATTTAGTTAGCATATCAAATATGTTTCGAATGCAAGAAACATACAATTATCCATTAAACTTTAAAAATACACCACATCTTAAAAATTTATATGGTTTATTTTTGCATTCAGTAGGAATGCAATATAGTTTTAATCAACCTTTAATTTTCCCTGATATAGTACAGCTTCCATCTTATTTAAATGAATATATTTTTAGTAATACTTCTAATAGTTTTCGTCGATGCATTTCTTTCAATCAACCAATAAATTTTCAAAATTTTGCTACAGGAAATGCTGAAAATATGTTTGCAGAATGTTATAGTTTTAATCAACCTTTATATATACCAAATAACATGATTCTTTCTGGAAATTCATATTATACGGATAATTTTGAACCACAAGGAGACTATGCGGGAAGTATGAGAGGAATGTTTTCTCATTGTGAAAATTTAAATTCTCCAATTACTTTTAATATTCATACCAGAACAGCAACAACATCTGCTCAAACATACTATCCAATTAGAATGGATTATATGTTTGCAGGCTGTTATAATTTAAATCAGCCTTTATATTTTACATCTGAAAATATAATTGTTAATTCATTAATAGGAGTTTTTGCTGAGTGTAATAATTTAAATACTACAGTAGTTTTTAATAATTGTTTTACAAGAAATTATACTGAGCTATTTAGAAATTGTCAGAATTTAAGAACAATACAATGGATAAATATGTTTGATGCAGAAAATACTGATGATTATACTTATTCTATATTTTTTGGTAATAGTTTTAATTTTTCAAATATGTTTGAAAATTGTTATAATTTTAATTCATCTATTAATGTTGATTACATTAGATGCAATAATTCTACATCTAAAGGAGATTTTATAGATTTTTCCTCTATGTTTTGCAATTGTGAAAATTATAATAGTCCAATGTCAATATTACATTCAAATTATTATAATTCGTACAAAAGAAGATACCCAGTAAATCTTTATATGAATAATATGTTTATAAATTGTTATAATTTAAATCAACCTATTATTTTTCCTTCTAATAATGCAAATGCTATAATTAGAAATATGTCATGGATGTTTTATGGGTGCGAAAATTTTAATCAAATATTAGAAATTAATTGTCAGATTAGTGGAAATGCAGAATCAGCTTTTGAATACTGCACTAAATTACAAAGTGTAATATTAAATCCTTATGAAGAATGTTACATAACTACTGGCAATAATATGTTCCATTATTGCACTAACTTGCAATATTTTAATTTTCGTTTTTTATCAACATATGGAAATCATTTTAAAAATGCAGTTAGCATGTTTGAAGAATGTAATAATTTAATCATGTTAAATCAACCTTTCCCATGGTCAAAATATCAAAATGCTAGTAGAATTTTTTATAATTGTACTAATTTACAATCAGGGCCTATGAACAGAGTTTCAGATAATAACTGTATAGATTTATCTTGGGCTTTTTATAATTGCTCTAATTTAATTTTAACATCTCCTTTTAATTTTGCTATGGCAGAAAATCTTCAAATGATAAATGGGATGTTTGCTAATATGAAATCCAATATTCCATCAGATATTTATTTAAATTATTGCCCTAATCTTATAGGAGTGGATAGTTTTATTGCGGGATATGATTCTTCAAAAAGAATTAATATTCATGTTAATGATGTCAATAATTGTTTTAACAAAATTATTAATGTGCAATCTCAAGGGGGCTATTATACTTCTATTACTGGAACCTATATTTCATGGACTCCTTTTGAATATGGTGTCTACTATGGTAATATTTATGTATATAATAATATATAAGGAGGTAAAATAATGCAAAATATACAATCAATTTTTAGCGATATAGCAAATGCGATTAGAGATAGATTAAATGTAGATAATTATTATACTCCTTATGAATTTCCAGATGCTATCAATTCAATATTTATTCAAAATACATTATTAAATACTGAACGAGATTATTTTTGTTTAATGAATAATACTTTACCAAGTATTTCTGATTATGTTGAGTATCAATATAATGTGACAGCAGTCCCTGGAATGTCAACTGAAAGTGTTTCTTTAATGCCATTCATATTTGGGGAGAATGGCGGAAGTATTTATATTGGAAACAATATAACAGATTTAAGTTATGTTATGTTTAATCATTATCTTTATAGTAAAAAATTTTATTTTGGTAATAATCATACTGCGAATGCATCACAAGCATTTGATAAAGATGGTATAAATTTAGCCTATTCTTTTGCAACAACCTATCGACCATCATATTATATGTTTAAATCAATTAATTTCTATGCAATCGATGATATTTGTTTTAATAATTTAGTAGGGTCTTTCCAAAGTCAAGAAATAACTGATTTTTATTGTAATCAAAATATGCTAATGAATTCTTATGAATCAAGTTGTGAAAATATGTTTTATGGATCTAGTCTTTCTAAATTTAGTACAAAAAACTATATATCATCTGGTGGATGGTATAATGGCATGTTTGGTTATTGCAATCGACTTACAACAGTTAATAGTAATTTCGTATTTTTACCATCTGTAGCAACAGATTTACATTTTTATGGTGAAAATATGTTTGTAGATTGTAGTAATTTAAATTCACCAATTAATATAATTAAAATGGAGGGTACTACGACTAAAGTAAATGCATTATTTTGCAATGGTATGTTTGCTAGTTGTCATTCATTAAACAGTCCTATTAATTTTTATGGAATATCCAATGAAACGAATATTTTTGCATATAGTATGTTTTATGGTTGTTATAATTTTAATGGAAATATTCATTGCTTTACTGATCTTGGAGAAGAAATAAACATATTATCAATAAATGATGGGGGTAGTATGTTTAGTTTTTCTAATTTTAATACCGATATAAATATTAAAATGACAGGGACTAACTACTCTTATATGTTTGACTATTGCAATAATTTAAATGCAAATATTAATTTTATTATAAATGAAGAAGAAAATGAATTAATTGATATGCATGAAATGTTTAGTGGTTGTTCTAACTTAAGTCATTTTACTTTAAATAATAAAGCCAGAATAATTGCTGAAAACATGTTTAATCAATGCACAAAATTAGAACAAATAAATTTTGCTGATCAAACCACTTTTACTTCAGCAGCTCGGATGTTTAATAATTGCACTTCATTATTTCAAATAGATATTAATAATTTAAACATTCAAAATGCTCTAGGTATGTTTACTAATTGTAGTAACATTCAACAATTAAATTTAAATAATATAAATATAATGTATCCTAATTATATGTTTGCTAATTGCAATCAATTAATATCTATCAATATTGAAAATATTAATATTGATTCTCATAGTGATGGTGTAACTGATATGTTTTATAATTGTAATAATTTAAAAATGATTAATATTAGTAATTCATTATTTACATATACACATCTTAGAATCCCTGGATACATTACTAATTTAAATATAATTAATACAAATTTTCAAGGGTCTTTAATTACTTTGAATAAAAATTTTAATTTTAATTTTTATAATTCTACAATAAGTAGTATAACAGCTTTATTTCAAAGTAGCATTTATAATGCTCCAGTTAATTTCTCAAATTGTATAATTAACTATGCAAATATTGCATTTAATAATTGCCTTTCCTTTAATCAACCAATTATATTTGATAATGTCTATATAAATAATGCGGCAATGATGTTTAATAATTGTAACAATTTTAATACAAGCATAACTTTTGGTAATAATGTCACATTAATAGATGCTCAATTATTATTTGCACAATGTAAAAAATTAAATTATCCAATCGACATTCCAGAAGACACTTTTATTAACAATACCGCTTATATGTTTCGTAATTGCAGTAATTTAAGACAAGTAAATATGTATATCCAAAATAATATATATAATACACAATATATGTTTTCTAACTGCAGTTCTTATCTTAACTGTAATCTTTTCTTTAAAAATGGATTGAACAGGCCATCTGCATTAGAAAACATATTTAATACACAATCTTCAAGATTAGGTTGGTTTACTATTTATTGTAATGATTTAACACCTTTTAGAAATTCTGATAATCGTATGGTAGGTAGAGGCACCGCTATTACTTGGACAACAATAACAAATGGTTATACTAATACTGGTTACCATATTAGATTATATAATAATTGTCCATAAAAAATTTTTGACATTATAAAAAATATTTGTTATAATATATATACAATAAAAAATAAATTAACGCATAAAATATGCGTTAATTATGGGCTCTTGGTGTAATGGTAACATAATAGACTCCAAATCCTTAGATGTGGGTTCGATTCCTACAGAGCCTGTTAAAATTTTTGACATTTTTCAAAATTTTTGTTATAATTATTTATAGATAAAGAAAGTTATTTGTTTTTATAAATGCAAAAGCATAGCAATAGAATAAATAACTTTTTTATTTTCCTTTTTGCATATTATAGCTCTTACAAAAGGGAAATATCGTGGCAAGTTTCAGATAGATGCGGCATGAATTGTTCTATACTTTAAGTTCAGATATAATGAGGTTTGAGAGCTACAAATCTTAAAATAAATGATGGGTCGCGATACATTATATCTACTTAGAGTATCTCGGGGTATGGCTCAGTTTGGCTAGAGCGCGTGTTTTGGGTACACGAGGTCGTGGGTTCGAATCCCGCTACCCCGATGCGGATCTAGTAGAAACCTGTCAATTCTAGAACAAGGCAGGGGTGCGTAAACTAGATCCGCGTGAAATCGTGAACATTTTTTTAAAGCCCTTATGGCGGATTAGTCTAATGGTAGG
>AUXO016437278.1_pt1 | contig 15651 bp, 24 predicted proteins | sample 768731 | NCBI WGS metagenome assembly AUXO01 (sample SAMN02715735, study PRJNA202380) | gut metagenome | biome: sheep rumen | host: Ovis aries | place: New Zealand: Palmerston North
AAACATTTAACAATAAACTAATTTAACTATAAACAAATATAACAAACTATGTTAAAATAAGTAACAGCCTAAAGCAATGGCAAGCAAAATTTTCAAGGGTCGTCCCGGTCGTCCCGGTCGTCCCGGTCGTCCCGGTCGTCCCGGTCGTCCCGGTGTAACAGTGTTTCACGTGAAACATTTTGCGAGCCGTGAATCAAAATCACAATAAAATTAAATGAAAAAATTAAACCAAAAATATTCATATTTTATCAGATAAAATTTTTCAAAAACACTTGACTTTTAAAGCATAATATGATATAATATTTATAGTAGAAATAATATACTTCTACTGACTAATTTTATTGTAAAGGCAGGTAATTAATATGAGAACAAAAAGACCCGACTATTATCATACAAAAAGATTATATAAGTTATTTGTTACACCTAATGTCGCTCATGCTTATACAGATTTTATCGACTATAGAAAATGTACAAGACATGAGATAGACAAAGAGTGCATACAATTAACTAAAGATAATCCGTCTTATACTTTTATTGCTGTAGCGGTTAGATAATATTTGAAAGGTAGGTAATTAATATGAAATTAAATAAAGTGTATTGTTTATTTGAGCAGTCTGGAACATTTAAAAATATATTTTTGAAAAAAGGAATAAATGCTATTGATATTGATATAGAAAATCAATTTAACGAAACTGATATAATAATGGATTTATTGTGTGAAATTAAAAATATATCAAAGTCTAATTTATTCAATAATATTAATAGTAATGATTTAATTATAGCATTTTTTCCATGTACATATTTTTCTAATAATAATGATTTATATTTTAGAAGACAATCAATAACGTTTAAAAATATGAGTAATGACCAAATTGACAAATATATTGCTGATAGACTACAGAAAAGAAGCTTTTATTTAAGAATGCTAAAAAAGCTGTTATGCTATTGTAAAGTTGCACATTTGCCGTTAATTGTTGAAAATCCACGTTCAACATTTTTAAGAGACAATTTAAGAGCCGGGGATATATGCCATAATAGAAATGTTTACGGTGATAAATACAAAAAGCCAACATATTATTATACTATAAATTGCACAATTAATGAAAATAAAATGGTAAAATACCCCATTTTTAACACCATAAAAAATATGCGAAATACGACTTACGGAATAAAAAGAAGTTTAATTGAATCCCGATACGCTGAAAATTTAATAAATGCAATAGAAATAAAAGAAGGTGAATAAAATGTACATTCCTTATGAAGTCAAATATTTGTTAAATGGTGTTTGTTTAGATAATATATACTACAATAATTTATATGTTGCAATTTGTGATTGTATTTACTGGATGAAACAATTATTGTACAAAGTTGACCAAATACAAATATATAAAAACAATATTTTAATAGCTGAATTAAACAAGTGAAAGGAAGTGAAAACAAATGAAGTTAAACGATTTATTAATAAACGACTTATCAACACTTTTAAAAGGGAGTGACGTTGTAAAAGTTAATCCGATTTCGGACGAAAACGGCAATATTATTAAAATCATTGTTGAATATGTGCCGTGTAAATAAGTGAAAGGAAGTGTAACAAATGTTTATTAGGCTTACAGATTTAGAAAGTGAAAAGGAAATATTAATCAATTCCGAACATATTATCAAAATCAGAATTGAAAAAGAGAAAAACAAAGCTATTATAACGGATATTAGGGGAGACAAAATAATAGTCTTATACACAAAGAAACTTGACAAGTTTATCAAGTTTATAGAGTATATTGAATAATGAAAGGAAGAATGTAAAATGTATACAACTATTCAAAGAGAAGTCAAAATTGAAAATGTTAACTATATTGACGTTGTAAGGGGTGTTTATTTCGGTGATAAACGCACATATTTTTCAAAAGTTCATTGTGTAAGATTTAGGGATAAAGAAACCTTAAAGGATTGTGAAGTTTTCACGGGCACATTATTAAGATGCTATCAATTTGCAAAGCATTTTTCTAAAAAATACAATATTGTGTTTGGCAATGAAGGCGAAGTAAAACGAGCATTAAATAAAGTATACGGAAAAAGGGCGGTTTAAACCGCCCTTTATTTTTAGTCTTTTAATGCAATATAACCGCTACAAGCAAAATTTAAATTGCCTGTTGAAATCGTGCCAAAAGCTAAATCATACTGCATGAATGGTGTATAATAAATACCGTCCGTGTTATTGCTTGAATCATCAATAACAATTGGAGCAAAAGCTGTACTGTTGCAAATTATTTTAGTCATATTCATATGGTTTGAAAAATTTGAAGAATAAAGCAAGTCAGCAAATGTGTTGCTGTCATTAGGATTTATCATAAACAATGTTGCACTTGTTTTATTGATAAAGTGTGAAGTATTGCTTGAAGTTCTAAACATAACACCTTTTGACGTTTTAATAACTTTAGTTAAATATTTATTAGAACCGCCTGCACCACCTTCACGACCATTTGCAAGAGTAACTTTTACAATATCAACACTTTGCATAGGTGAGATTTTAATTTTTGCATTACCCTTTGTTAACGTGACAACATTTTCAGTTAAATCAACATTGTCAAAAATATCAAGGCAATATGTATTAAAAAAGTTGTATGTTTCTTGGGCACAATCTTGTGCAGTATTTCCGCTAAAAGTTTGTTTAATAATCATTTATAAAACTTCCTTTCTTTTAATATTCTTCATATGCTGTTATTGTTTCTGTAAAACCGTTTTGATTATCTGTTAACGGACTAACATTTATTGCATTACCCTTTAAAATTTCAATTTCACCTTTCAAGGCTTCAATCTCATTTAAAAGGTCAATGCCGTTTGCAATAATATGCCCGTTATCAAGAACAACAAAAGCATTTGAGCGTGTATTTTCGTTACCGTTACCGATAACAAAAAGTGTGCTTGTATCAGTTTCAGTATAATTATTAAATTTACCTATAACTGTACCGCCGTTTGAAAGTGAATTTTCGGGCACAATATTCTGAATACCATGCACGAAAGAGCCATTAATATAACTTTCGCAGGATGCACCGCCGACGTGTGAATTTGAACCAAAAGCATAATTGTTAAAATTTTCAACGTGGGAATTATTTCCGACGGCTTTTGAGCTTCTGCCTTCTGCATGAGAATAATTACCAATAGCGGTATTGCTTGACGGATTAGAATAGTCGTTAAAATATTCTGCGTTATTGCCTATTGTGTAAGTACTTTCACCAATTACAACCTGCTGACCTTCTTCACCGATTCTGCCGACCCTGTCGGCATTTTCTAAGGCTGTAATTTTTGATGTATTTTCTGCTATATCAGCTGTATTATCTTCTATGCCCTGCTCGCATGATGAAACACGACCCGAAAGTGTGTTAATATTGCTTTCGTTTGTGGTTGTTCTGTTTGTTAGATTCTGAACATTTGTTTCGATTGTTGTTGTGTTTGTTTCAAGTGTTTCAACACGGTTTTCAACATTTTCAACATTAGTATTTGTCGTTGCAAGTTGTGATTCAAGCTGTTCAAGGCGGTAAGAGAAATTTGAAAGGTCACTTGCAAAGTTATTCAGTTGACTTGCAAAATTTGAAATATCTTCCGTAATTTCAGCTTTAAATGCTAAAATATCTGCTTTAATTTCGTTTTTATAAGCCGTCCAACTTTCTTGAACTTCTGCGAGTTGATTGTTAACAACCTTCTCAAATTCTTCTTCTTTCAGTGCAATTAATTTCTCAAATTCAGTTATATTAAGATTCTGATTGTTAATTGCTTTTATAATTTCATTAACCTTGCATTTCATAACTCCTATCATTTCTAAATATGAAAGTGAGTTATCAAATACCATAGGTAAAACGTTCTGACAATAGTACATTGTTTTCTGAACTATTGTCGGGATGAAGTTTAAATCTTTTTTCTTCATTTTAGCACCTTCCTTTTAAATGTTTCATGTGAAACATTATTAATATAGTAGCATAAAAAGTTCATTTAAATCTGCAATTATCATCATATCAATATTAAGCAAAGTTTGACGATATTTTAAAAGCATTTCGGACGGGTTTTCATTTCTTGAACCGGATATATTTTTATTGTACCTTTCTTCAAAATCTCGATTATTTGTGCTGTTATTATTTCTTTGTGTTGTATATTGTGCCGTGCCTTCACTTTCGTTACTTTCTGTTAACTCGCTTGAAGTTTCGGTTTCGCTTTCACTTTTTTGTGCATTTGTTGCGTATGTATTATTTTTTAACTGAACTATATCAATATTACCTTGTGGAGTATCGCTTGCTACACTCAAAGAATTTTCACTTGCATTACCGCTTGTATTTTGTGTTGTACTTGCCGTGTCATTCTTTGAACTATTTCCGCTTTCGCCGCCTGTTTCTTGATAAGTGTCGGTAATTTCTTGATTTTTTGTATATGTCGTAAGTTCATGGAAATTGATAAACGGGTCAAAATTTAATTTTTCAGATAAATAAAGCTGATTATAATAAGGCATGATTTCTTTTAATTTACGATTTAAACAAAACTTGAAAAGTTCGGGGGTTTCTTGTCCTATTTCTCTAAAATAAAAATGCTCAATTATTTTATTGTTTAAAATTTTTCTATATTCTTCGTCAAAAATCGGGTAATCTTTTAACCCTATATCAAAACCCGAACCAATTAAATTTTTTAATTGTATTGTATATGTTGCCATTATATCACCCCTAAAGTGTCAAACTGTTTAAGCTCGTTAATAGTTCTTTTTTCAACAGTTACAGTAAATTTACCCTTCCACAATTTTTCGTTTGCTTGTTCTGCCGCAAGTTGCCTATAAGCAAGCCCAATTTCAGCATAATTTTGAATTAACCCATTATTCACATTTACTTCATCATCAGTCAAACGTTCTTTCTTTTCAAAATCAACATTATTTATACCTAAATATGTTAAAATTTCGCCGTAAACACTTCTTTTATATTCTTGAATTTTATCCGCAACATATTCGCACCGCAAATTTAAAGCTTGTATGTCTTTCGGGTCAAAGTCTTTTGCTCCAAAAATAAACGGAATATTTCCGGAATATTTTTTAATAGCGTTTTGCATGGAAAGTCTTTTGTTTTCGTCACACGTTACAATAACGGGGGTTTTTTGAGCGTTAATATTAACATCAATTGTGCGGTCTGCGTTTGTTAATTTTCTTGCAAAAATTTCAATCGTGTTTCTATCCGGTAAAGTCATACTATTATTTCTGACAATAACTATATCATCAGTTTTATAAACTCTGTCATAATTAATCCCATAACACCGATATTTCACGGGTATATGGTATAAATTAATTTCGTCCGTACCTATACATTTTGTATTTAAAAATCCTAATGAAAAATCATTCAAAAATGCTGATTGTCCATAGTCAAAAAGACATTCTTCAAGGTAGCGTGCATCACATGAAGGCGGCAGTCCTTTCCATTTGTATCTGTTTGTTGCTAAAAGCTTTAGTCTTTTATAAATGTCAATAAAAATTTGAGCGTTCAAAAAGTACGCTTCATCTTCATTGCTTGCAATGCCACAATAATTAATTGCAGGTTTCAAATTTTTTCACTTCCTTTTAAATGTTTCACGTGAAACAATTTTTATATTGGTGAATTATCTTGACTGTAATCCCCGAAAGTTTGTGGATTATGCCAAAATGTAACACCCCTGTTGAAAATTCTTTGTAATTCAAGTAAATCTTCTTGGGGTAAATTTCCTGTTAGATTTATGTCTTTAGTTTCGATATAATTATGATTTTTTCGGGATTTAAAATTAACATCCTTTACAACTGATACATTATAGCCAAACATTGTAAAATAACTATCAACAATTTGTAAATCCTCATAATCAAGACTATAACACATAAGATATACACCTGCTGAACCGCTGAAAAATTGCATATTTCCGGACGGCTTACCGTGAAAACTTGACCCCTGTTTTGCTTTGTCACTCATTTGTGCCATGTATTCAAAACTTTGCATTTCTTGGAAGTTGTTCTCGCCTTGCAAAAGCATATCGCTTGTCAATTCTTTTTTCATGAGTGTTAAAGGGTTCGTAAAAGTATTTACAAGATAATTATATTTTTGGAATTCTAAAGAGCTGGAATTTCTTGCACAATATTGTGTAAAAATGTCATAGCTATATGCAATTTGCGGAAAGTCATTGTATTCAATAGAATAATCAAAATTTTCACCCGATAGTAAAGAATTTTCAGCTCGGTTATAATTAGCAGGGGCAACAATTAACGACGGGGGCAAAGCACATGAATAATGTGCGTTCAAAATAATATAATCTTGTAACCCTTCTTTCACATTCCAAAAATCTTCAATTTTTAAAACGGCTTTTGACCCATTATTGTTTTGTAAAACAAAATAATTAAAAGGATAACACAAACACTTTTTATTTTTTACAGTATAGCCGGATAGCATCCTATCACGACTAAAAAAATGTTGTTTTATAATTGATTGATATGCATCCGAAAACCAATACATATTATATCCCGTTTGATTTGGCACATTTTCAATATTTATTAAATTTTTATGAATTGGATATAACGCTAAAATTTTATCCGCTTGACCGTCGTCAGTTATTTTAGACAAAACCCCTTTCACGTCCGTTATATCTGTACAATATGTATAGCAGGCTTTAGCGTTTCCGGATAACGTTAATCCTGTATTTCTTGCCGGAAAACTTGTTAGGGGGTCAATTGTTAAAATAGCAACATAATAATTATCCTCAAATTCCGTTTGGTTTCTTGCTGAAAAATTTTCGTCAGTTGCTTTTCTTACGTCAAAAATTTTAGGTTCCCCACTATAAACATTTTCGGGCAAAGTATGTTTGAATTCCGTATCATCAGCAACGTGCTCACGGGCAATAAAACTTTGTTTAAAAATTAGTTCAAATTGCCATGTTTGCCATACATCAGTTTTTATATGCAAATGTGTACATGAATCGTTTATATATTCAATTCTTTCAACAAACGCATAAAACCATTTGTTTTTATAATTGATATTATCATACATTACATAATTAACATTTTGAATTGTATCTGCGTTAAAAGGTACTCTAATTATATTATCCTTCCGCTGATATGTAAAAGAGTTAGCAATTTTTACAATCCTGCTATTAAAGTATGTAATTTGTGCCGCTACATTTGCAAAGTCAATTTGGTTTTTCTGATTTGCTTGTAACGGCACATTTAATAAATTAACTATTGTTGACGGTGCAACACTCATGTGTTGTTATCATCGGAAGGGTCAACGGGGTCAGTAGGGTCAGCAGGTTCGTCTGGTTTTGTAATATCAACATTAGGGTCAACAAATGCAACAGCGTTAACAAGTGGACTTGTTGAGATTGTTTGCCATACGTGTAACCAATAATTTACTGAAAGATTTGAACCGTTTCGGAAATCCTCAATAATATTGAGCTTGTCAAGGATTACAGGATATTCTTTATCGCACATTACTGCAAGTACATTTTCAAAGCCTACACCGAAATTATCAACGGGGATTACTTTGCCGACAAAATTAGTCTTATCAAGATTGTAAGCCTTTGCAAGAACTTCAACGTCGATTTCTGCGTTTATGTCATTTCTTACAAAGAAAATGATGTCAGTTAAGTTACTATATGTGACGAGTGGTTTAGGGTCATTTGGCACGAGTAAATTCCAAGCGTTATATTGTGTACGTGGAAAAGCAAAATCACCGAAAATTTTCTTGACTGTTTTCATGAAGGCTTTTCCGCTTGTTTCGTCCGTTGGTGTGGTTGTTTCAATTATCGGCATTGTGTTGTCTGCAATGCCTGCAACAATGATACTTTTTGTTGCTTGATATTCTTCAATGTAATTACCATTGTAAAGACTTTTAACAACTTCATCAGTAAGGCGGTCAAGTCCACTCCATTCAAGGAAAGCACCACGGATTACCGCAAATTGAATCGTTGCCGCAAATCTTCTTTGGCGGTTAATGCGGTGATATGAAACTTTCACATCGGGGTCAGTTTGTGCAAGCAAGTCCGTGCTTCTTGCGTTGTAGTCCTCACCACTTGCAGGATTAACATAATACTCTTGTTCGTCAGTGCCTAATGGGTCGCCCTCTCTTTTCAGAATTGCAAGTGGATTTCTGAAACTTCTTGCTCTTACAATCGGCATACCGATTCTATTCACAAACAGGGTAAGAAATTCATTCATAAATGCCTGATAAGTGACAATAGGGTTACCGACTGCTCGTAAATTGTCTTTTGTAGCAATTGGCACGGCATTTTTATACTCGTCACTTGCAACGTCTCTTATGCCGTTGAGCATTGCAACTTTTGTGTCAATTGATGATTTTGACATTTATCATCATCCTTTCATTAATTATTTATTTTAATTCCCCGTTTTCATCAAACAAAGAATTAAAGTCAAATGGTTCTTTTTTCTGCATTTCGGGTTCTTTTTCAAGTGGGTTTTCGCCGCCGTTTTTCAGAATTGCACCCGTTTTTAAAAATAATGCACTGTTAGCGGCAACTAAGCTTTCATTGTCGGCTTTTATTTTTTCATAGTCGCTTTCAGCTTTTATACGTGCATTATTTTCTTCTAAATAATTTTCACGTATTTCTGTTAATTCCGTTGACACTTTTCCAATGTCAACATTTTCGCCGCTGACCATAGATAAAACACTATCAATTTTCTTGTTCATTTCGTCAACACTATACATACATTTCACAACCTTTCAAAATGTTTCACGTGAAACAAATTATATTTTAATATCAAGTAAAGTCTTACCCTCATAAGATACAAAAAGCCTTTTTGCGTTTCCGCTTTTTCTTTCGGGGAAAATTGTCCCCTTTTGGAAAGTTTTTATAGTATCTGATTTAACATAACTGCCGGAAGAATATTCGCAACCGAACCAATGACTATTATTATATGTTTCGCAGTCTCTTGTATCAACATGACAAGCATCGGGGGGCATTAAGCCAATACCCCCGAACCCGATTCTTTCGGCGGCTTCTGCAATTTCTTCGCACTTGTAAAAAGTGCCGTTTTGCTTTTGTACTTTTATGTCAGCGGCTAAGCCTTTGCGATGTGCATCGGTTTTCATGCCGTAAGGGTTCTTTTCGCACCTGTAACCACTTGTTACTATAATCGCTTTAGCGTTCATCATATCATGTAATTTTTCAAGCCTTTCAATTAAAATGTTTGACATTTTAATAGACTTTCCACAACATGAACAAAAAAATTCCGTGTCTGCAAAATGCGGTGATAATTTCATTTCTTTTCACCCCTTTCTTTTAGTGATAAGGTAATTTTATTAATGCCGCTGTTCAAATTATTTTTTAAGTCGTTTAGTGTTGTGACTAAAAGTGCGTTGAACTTATAATCACGGTAAGCAAAATAAGCAAGCATCGCAACCGCAACACCGTTGTTTGTTAAAATATCTATTAATTCAGCCATTGTATCACAACCTTTCATTTTTATTATAACATTTTTAATAATAAATGTCAATAGCTGTTAAAATATAAAATATTTAATAAATACTTGCCATTTTAACAACTTCATAAACTACTTGCTTTATTTTTTGTGATTCATAGTATACACAACCATACTCAAACCATTTCAAAAAATATTTAAAATATTTGCTTTGTTTAAGTGAAGTTAACAAAACCATGTTAGGCTCTAAATCACTTTTAGTAATACAGTATGTTATTTTTCTTGTAGGGTCTGAATCTTCTGATACAAAGATTTCACCTTCTTTTAAATTTTTCCATACTCCATAAATTTCATTTTTATATTTGAAAGTAAAAAATAATTCACAATTGCCGCTCTTCTTTTTCAAGAATGTTTTATTATCTCTTAAAAATGCATTATTCATGTTATAGTTTCCGTATTCCGTGCCGTCGATTAATTTTCCGAATCTTGTTTGCTTTTTCAGTTTTATAAATCCTACATTATTATATATCTGTATTAGTTTATCGTCTTTGGCATAAATTTTTTTATCATTAAAAGGAATATTAATATTAAAATATGTAAAATAAGGGTTAATCATTGTTATTGCATTTGATAAAAAGAAAACTTTAACATCCCTTAAACGGGCAACAGTTTCATAAAATTCAAGAAAGTTCGTTACTTCATCGGGCAAATAATGGTAAACACCTTTGTCAATTATAAATTCGTCAAATATGATTGTTTCGACTTCCGGAAACTCGTTCGATTTTTCAATTTTTGAAGTTGATAACTCTTGACAATATCCAGCAAGCTCACCGTTAATATAAAATTCTTTACCCTTGACTTTGAATTCACATTCCGGAAACTCTTTTGCAACAGCGTCAAAAAATTTTTTAATTTTCTTTAATTCTTTTGCGTATCTTCTTAAATAAATGAACTGTTTTTTATATTTCAGAAATCTTTGTATAACATATTTTTTACAGCCGTAAGTTTTGCCTGCACCACGATTTCCGACAATAAAATTATATAAACAATCATATGTTAAAACTTTATTAATATCCCAAAAGAAAACACTATAATTTTTTTCTATATTTGTTTCATTAAAAGGTATTAAAAAATTATCTTTAATGGCTATTTGTAATTCTTCTTTTTCTTGTATTTCAAAATGCGAAAATATTTGTCCTTTTGTTCCGACTTTTTTAATATCTTTAATTAAAAAATATTCCATTTATTTCACTTCCTTAATGTTTCACGTGAAACAAAAATAAAAAGTCCAAAAGTTATAATGCACCGAATCACCGGAAAATGTTGCTTGCAGGTTCTCCGCCTTGATTTATGCTAAGCACACTTACATTAAATTAAACTTTTGAACTCTTTATTTCATTATATCACATTTATATAAATTTGTCAACACTTATTTACAAATTAATTATCTTAATTTAAAAGTTGTTTCTTCAAGTATAACACCGCCGTTTACTTGTTTTGGTACGAGCTTTCCGCTATATTCAGCACCAATATGAAAATTAACAAAATTAACATATTTGTGTGAGCTTGCCGGAAGTCCTGCACAAGTAACTTTCGTTTTGGTGACGTAATCGCCATACCCGTTTTTTATAAAATAATTGCCGTTTTTAGAATAAATATATTCTTCCTCAATATATCTTTTCGCTTGTAAAAATCTTGCATTTTGGAAATGACTTTCTAATTTCCACGCACCTAATTTCGTGTCATGTATTTCAACTTTTTCCGGAAGGTCAAACCCTATTAAATGTATACTATCAGTGTCACTATATAAATAACGGCTGTAACCTAATTTTTTTAAACTTTCTGTATGAATTGTTTGCGATGTACTAATTGTAATATATCTCGCCCATGCTGTTATAAATGTACCCACGGGAATATATAAACTTTCTCGCATTTCAACACTTGTCGTTAACGGTTCGCCGTTTTCGTTTAGTATGTTTTCGCCGTTTTCGTCAGTTACATTATACCTAATTAATTTAAATTTTAATTTATTTGTTTTTTCGTCAATATATGGCTGTTTCTTTTCGCCTTTTGGATTGGTTGCAAATTTCCCATATAAATTATTAAGTGTAAGCTTTGCGATTGTTCTTTTTCCTTTGTTGCCTTCAATTGTCGCCTGTATCTTTTTTTCAGTCCATTTGTCAACCCATTTTTTAAATAATTTTGTTGTTTGTTTGAACATATAACCGCCTAAATACTCGACGTTAAAAACATCATAGTGTTTGAAAAATAATTCTAAATCAACAGAAGTTAAACAAAGTGTAACAGGTTCATCAATTCCGGCATTGTTTTTGCTTGTTGTTAAATATTCAGTTTTATTAAAAAATCTACTATGTTTTAATTGGATTGTTGGTATCATATCTTTTTTAAGTTCAAATTGACATCGTATTGTCTGAGTGTACAAAGGGTATTTTGAATTTTTAGTGTATTGCCCTTCAAATTTTATTGGTGTTCCATATGGCAACGGCTTATCATGCATAACAGACGGGTAAAGACTATTTACATCTAAAACAATGCCGTTGTTAATTGTTTTGTCAAAATAAAACGGATTCATAAAAGTAAAGCCGCCTTTATAGCTTGCCCTTATTTCAGCATCATCTTCAACGCTTAATTTTGGAAACCATTTATTAAAAATGTTTTCTCCTATATCTTTTTTGTAGTCATATAGGGCACAACTTCCGATTGTGATTTTTTTGAAGCCTTCCTTAAACATTTCTTTTAGTGCCATTGCCATTATTTTAATATCATTTTCAAGGTAATCAATTTCAATCTGCGTCACTTCTGCGTTAAAATCATTATGACGGTCATAATCAATACAACCCTTTTTAATAGGTAAATTAAAACTTTCAGCAACATTTTTAACAGGCATATTTAATATCTTTAACGAATCATAAAATGTCACTTTTTTCGGCTTTCTTTTGTTATCACGATTGAAATAAATTTCAATCATATAAAATAAACCGTCACCTGTTATTATTGTTGTAAAATCATGTCCGGTACAATCTTCACGATTTTCACGAAAAATAAAATGATGTTTTAAAAGCCAAAACAAAATAAAAGAACCGTCAAATTTTAAGTTGTGAAAGTATATTGTAGGATTATTTAATTTTTCGCATTGTTCAAAAAAGTCTGAAATAGTTTCGCCGTAAATCCATTTATCACTATTTTCTATTTCGCAAATACCCCATAGCCAAACCCTTGCAGGTTCAACGGTTGTCGTTTCAAAGTCCGCTGTATATTTCAAACTTTTTCACCTACTTACTTTTTATTATTTCTTTTTGCTTTTCGTGCTTGCTTTTCGACTTCTTTTAATTTGTTTTGTAGTCCTAATTTGTCAATCTGTTCATATAGTTCTTTTGGATAGTTTACTAAATATTTTTCACGGTATAAATTAAATATATTTTCATTTCCTAAAACATCCCACAACTTTTTCAATGTAGGGTCATTTTGTACATTATAATATTCAGATAACAAATTTACAAAAATATCAACTTTGTTTCTTTCTTTTATTTGTTCTGTTAATTCTTCAAAAATCTTATCATCTTTATCTGAATCATCTATATCAACGTCATATACAAAATCCAAGTCAGCAGCATCAAACCCTAAATCAAGCAAAGCATCAATAATCTCAACACCTAAAGCATCATATAATAGCTTGAATTCTTCATAATTATAGCTATTCTTTTTCAAACCTTCAAGAAGATTATTAAAATATAGTTCAGCGTGCCGCTTGTCTTTTTCGCCTAAATATACATTTAAACTTTCAACTGTTTTGTCCCATGCCTTTTGAGTTGTTGCTTTTTCAAAATCAATTTTAAAAGGCTTTTTCTCTTTTTCAGTTATAACCTTTTTAGCGTTTTTTATTTCTTTTCCGTTTACAAAAACTTTCTGCTTTTTCGCTTGTTTTTCTTTTGCTTTTTTGTTCTTTCTTTCTATTTGTTTTTTAGCCTTTTCGATATTGTAAATTGTAGATTGTACACCCTGTTTATTTTTAATAACTTTTGCTGTTTTAGCTGTATACATTTTAGTGTCATTTTTCCATTGCTCAAAATCTTGTTTACTATAAATACTTTCTTTTACTTCTTTTATTGTCATTTTCGGCGGCTGTATATTAGCTGTTTCGGGATGCTTTTTAATCTGATATGCACGCCGTTGATTAAAAGCTCTGATTATTCTCCTCATTTCTTGCAAATCAGTTTCTTTGTATTTTATCTTTTTCATTGTGTTCACCTTCTTCAAAATGTTTCATGTGAAACAAAATAGGCGGCGGAAAAATCCGCCGCCCGTTTATTACTTCTTTTTGCGGACAATGTCAATAGTTAAAACATTCTTATCAGCACTTACACTTATCAGCTTTGGTACGATTTCGAGCGGCTTTGTCCATGTGTCCGGTGTGCCGTAAATGCCTATTATCTTTCTTATAGCATTATACACACCCCTTGAAACACAAGCATAACTGTTCATTTCTTCATCGATAAGCACAATACGGGGGGCAGGCATTGTGGCACCTGTTTCACGGTTTTCAAGGTTAACGACTTCAACATAGATGTGCTTTAGCTTGATTGGTACATTTATGTTATCTTTCAGACGATTCGGGGTGTTGTTTTGTGCGTTATAAAGTGCCGCCTTTTCATCGTCAGTCTTTGCAACAAGTGAGCAATACGACACTTGACGTGTTGTGAGATTAGCGATGAATTTTTCATCATCATCGTAAAAGGTTCTTGCAACGGGTACAGTTTCGTTATTTATGGGTGCAAGGTTAAAGCTCTCAACAACTTCGCCGGTGATTTCATTTACATTTGCATTAACATTTTCATTCATTTTTATTTACTTCCTTTTCATTAAATTTTGTTTTATATCCTTTGACAACTGCAAAAGCCGCCAAAAAATTTTCATAATTTCTTAAAGCCTGTTTTGTAGGCTTAAATGGTTTATACTTCTTTTTCTTGTTCGTCAAGGTTTATCACCTTTGCGTTTTTGATAAAATCGTCAACGCTCATTTCATAAGCATTTGTATTTTCAGTAATGCTTTCAACATATACCTTTTCTTTTTTGTCGATTCCGTTAACAGCTTTCAGAATTTTTTCAGCGTTCTTTGCTGTTACGTTTTGCGTTGTTTCACATCCAAGTGGACTTTTTTCATAACCGCTTTCACACATTACCATTACAAACCCCGTAATAGTAAATGTTTTGATGACTTTTTTAATAGCTTTCATTTTTGCTTTTCCTTTCTTAAAGTGGGTAATCATTTGGGCAATTGCAAGTGTTGCAAACAGTTGCATAATTATAGGACGTTGTGAACTTCTCTTCAAAGTTTCCATAAGCCCACAAAATATATTGTGTATCGCTTATCTTATGAACAACAACGTTTTCGACTTCATCGGCATTTTCAGCAACAAACAAAGTCACTTTGTCGGGGCTGTATTGGTAAAGGCTGAAATTTGTAACTTCATAACCTTTTTCAATACAATAACGCTTTGCAATTTCAAAAGCGTTCATTTGATAATTTGGTGGCATTTTCTGCACTTCCTTTCGTTTAAAATTTTAGGCTCAAAATGTTAAATTTAATTTTCTCCCTTTCGGGATTGGTTAGGGTTGCCGGATTTGAACCGACGTTCGCAGGGTCAAAACCTGCTGACTTAGCCACTTGTCTAAACCCTAATTAATTGACATATTTATTATAACATAAATATGTCAAAATGTCAATAGTTTTATGGAGTTTCATTTAAATTTAATTCATTTATCAAATGGATTAATGCAAGCTTAAAGTCTGATTCATTATTAACCATTTCATCATCTTGTGCAACTTTGTAAAATACTTTACAAATTGTTTTCAAGCTCGCTAAACATTCATATTTGTTTGTCGTGCCGCCGACACTGACGGCAATTGAATTTTCTTTTTCCTTTGCTATAATTGAAAGCATTTTGTTTTCATCCCTTTCAAAAATCTACCATAAATAAGACCGTGGTGGTGTCAAGTGCCTTATCGTATTCAGCATTAATTTTGTAATTTTCTTCAAGGTGATTAACCTTTTTTATAATGTCGATTTTCTCTTTTGTTGTCCAATTGCCTTTCAGTCTAAGCGTACACACTTCGCATTTTATATGTGATTCAAAATACTGCTTAATATCTTTCATAATTAACTCCCTGCCTTTACAATAAAATTAGTCAGTAGAAGTATATTATTTCTACTATA
>AUXO017293944.1_pt1 | contig 15642 bp, 13 predicted proteins | sample 768731 | NCBI WGS metagenome assembly AUXO01 (sample SAMN02715735, study PRJNA202380) | gut metagenome | biome: sheep rumen | host: Ovis aries | place: New Zealand: Palmerston North
TAATAATAGGAATGATACTTTTATTAACATTATTAAAAATAAATAATGCTACTTTCTTTTTATTAAGTCTTTTCTTAAATATAATGCTTATTCAAGGAATAAAAGAAATCCAAAAAGTATTAAAAATAGAATTTACACTCAAACAAAAAATCTATATCATTTGTGCCGTATTAGCCATATATTTATTTTATAGTTTAAGTCTATTAACGAGAAACTTTGTCTATTACTGGGATTACTCTTGTTACTACAATATCCAATTAGAAAGCATGGAGCATTTCCTATTAGGTCCATTATCAGGAATTCGCTATTTTATAGGTTCCACTTGGTCAGGAGATTATGGAAATTTCCTATCCTTTATTCCACAAGTATTTTTTCAAATAACCAATCACACGGAAAACAGCTTCATTGCAAGCTATGTCTTAGTTTTTACTCCTTATCTAATCCTCTCTTTTTGCATTGCCTTAAGGGAATTGTGTAAAAAATGGAATCTAAAAGAAGAAGACAAACTACTAGCCGTTGGATTATTAACACTAGTGTTAAGTCCCATCTTTCATGCAACAGCCATTTATGGACAACCAGATTTTATGGGATTATCTTTTGTATGGCTAATAATTGCTTTAACCATTTCATATGATTTTAAAAAAGTAGACATTCCTCGTTTATTCTTATTATTTGTTAGCACTTACTTTTTAATCATATCTCGCAGGTGGTACCTTTATTGGATAGTAACTTATTATTTGTGTTATGGAATAGGAGTATTATGCAATAGCAAAAATAAGAAAGAAACCATAACGATTTTGAAACATGCCAGTATATATATTGCGATCTGTGCCATTCTAATAGTGGGAACCCTTTTCCCATTAATAAAAAATGTTTTAGGAGCTAATCTATCATCATCCTATGCCTTTTATAAAGTAGGGGGCTTTGCCTCTGAGTTTATGTATCAAAAAAATCATTTAGGAATACTAACTTTGGCAATCCTCTTATTAGGAATAGGGTACGGCTTATATCAGAAAGAAACAAGAAAACAAACCATTCTTTCTCTCTTACAATATCTCCTAATGATTTTCTTATTTACGAGAATTCAAAATATGGGACTTCATCATACCTTAATTTTATTGTCCCTATATCTATTTTGGATGATTTTATTTTTAAAGAACACCAAGAAAGAATTGCTGTACTTTTTGTATGTTGGAATTCTATTATTAAATTTTACGGGTAGTATGATAGAGAAAAACTCCATTCTTTGGAGTGATATTCCTCTACACATTCCTTATCAAGAAGATTATCAATCTCTAGGAGAAGTAGTAGAATGGATAGAAGAAAAAGCACCAAATGAAAAATTCTATATGATTCCTCATAATAATCGCTACAATCCAGATAAACTTCGTAATTATAAAGCGCCAGATTCGAAAGTAAAAAGCGTTTTACCATATGGATCGGCCATTCTTGGAACGCAAGCTTTTCCAATTGAATTGCTAGAAGCAAATTATGTTATAACGACAGACCCTTTTGAATATGTTTCGATTGAAAAACAATACGAAGAAGTATTTGAGTCTTGCATAGAAGATCATATCTATGAACTAGAAAAAGAATTTGATATGAAAAATGGTTTCAAAATGATCATTTATAAGAGAGTAAAAGACCTAACAATCGAAGAAATAGACCGTTATAGAGATGCCCTAGAAGAGACTACAAAAGATTTTCCACAACTATATGTGGAAAAAATAGAAGAGTATAAAAACAGAAAGTTTACATAAAAAAAGAAAAAATGACTTTCTCTTTTTTGAAAACAAGGTATAATGAAAAATGAGGAGATTCATATGGTATATTTAGATATAAAAAATCAAAAAGATAAATCAAACATCAACAATTTACTCCGTGATATGAATTTTGAATGGGAAGAAGTCCGTTCTAAAAAGAATCTACGAAAGAATCAAATCGTTATTACGGATAATAATTTAAATCAAGTAAAAGATTACCATAAAGTAAGTTCCAATGTCATTGTTTATAATAAATCCAAAGATTCTTTAACCAATGAAATTTATTATCAAAAAGGAACGTATACTTTTACAATATTAGATGAATTAGAAACAATCTTAAAAATAATCAAAGAGAATAATCGAAGAAAGAAACAAAACTATCAAATCGTAGGAATATTCTTAATGGGAATACTAGGATTTTTAATGATTTCAACTTCTTATAAGGCGATAAAGAATACTTATTCCCAAGGAGAATCAACGAAACCGGTAGAAATCCAAGAAGATTCTATCAAAAAAGAAAATATTGTTTTCTTTGGAGATTCCATTACTGCCATGTATCAATTAGAAGATTATTATGGAGATTTACCAGTTGTAAATAGTGGAGTAACAGGAAATACGACAGAAGATCTTTTGAAAGATATGGAAGAAAGAGTATACGTTTATAATCCCACAAAAGTATTTTTATTAATTGGAACAAATGATATTTCATCAACAGACTTAACCAATAGTGAAATCGTAAGTAATATAAAAGAAATCGTAAATAGGATTCATCATAATAGAAAAAATGCTACGGTTTATGTAGAATCCATTTTACCAATTCGTAATACTGTAAATACACCAACCGATATTCTTCATAAAAGAGAAAATAGTCGAATTATTTCCCTAAATCGTATGATCCAAGAAATGTGCCAAAAAGAAGAAATTGAATACATCGACTTATATAAATCCCTTTTAGCAGAAGATGGAGAATTAAATATGAAATACTCCATGGAAGGAGTTCATATGAATCAAGAAGGATATAAGGTTATTACGAAAGAATTAAAAAAATATATTTAAAGAATATATAGAATCACACTATATATTCTTTTTTTACCATGACATAAGGTAGACTTTTCTTTTTCAATTTGATAAAATAATATCAAATGGTGAGAACAAAAAAAGGAGAATCAAAATGTTTGTAAAAGGAATTTACAATAATTTCAAACGATATTGGTTTTTAATGACACAATTAATATCACGTGATTTTAAAGTAAAATATAAAAGAAGTGTATTGGGAGTAGTTTGGAGTCTTTTATATCCAATCTTGATGATGACCGTCATGGCAATCGTCTTTTCCCAAATGTTTAAATTTAAAGTAGAAGGGATTAATTACTTAGTTTATTTAATGACTGGTATTATTATGTTTAATTACTTTAGTGAAGCTTCTCACGCCGCTATGACATCCGTAGTAGAGAACTTCTTACTAATTAATAAAGTCTATATACCAAAATATATTTTCCCAATCGCAAAATGTATGTTTGTAGGAATAAACTTTGTATTAACTTTAATCCCATGGTTAGGAGTAATTGCCTTATCTTATGTAGGCTTAGGAGAATATGTATGTCATTTTAATTGGTACTATTTGATACTTCCGTACATCTTCTTCTGTTTCTTTTTGTTTACAGTAGGCGTAGGATTATTCTTATCCTGTGTATCGGTATTCTTAAGAGATGTATTCTACATTTATGGAATTATTATTACCATGTGGAATTACTTAACTCCAGTATTTTATAGTATTGAAATATTACCAGAGAAATTGCAATTCTTAATGCAATTCAATCCATTATTTCAATTCTTAAATACAACTAGAACAATCGTTGTGTATGAACAAGCTCCTTCCTTAGGAACTCTTGGCATTTTAGGAGGAATCGGAATCGTCACATTATTATTCGGCGCTTACGTCTTCAAGAAGAACCAAGATAAGTTCATATATTACGTATAGGAGGACTTTATGATAGATATAGAACATGTTTCCATGAGATTTAATTTAGGAATCGAAAAAGAATTTTCTATAAAACAAGCTTTTGTAAATTTCCTAAGTCCGAAAGAAAGAAAAAAGAGAAAGAAAAAAGAAGAATTCTGGGCCTTAAAAGATGTTAGCTTTCATGTAGCTCAAGGAGAAGTAGTTGGCTTAATAGGAAGCAACGGTGCTGGAAAGTCAACATTACTAAAAGTTGTCAGTGGGGTTATGAAACCAACGAAAGGAAAAGTAACCGTTCGTGGAGTAATTTCACCAATGATTGAATTAGGAGCTGGTTTCGATGGAAACTTAACCGCTCGAGAAAATATTTTTCTAAACGGAGCCATTCTAGGATATTCCAAAAAATTCTTAATCGATAAATTTGATGAAATCGTTGAGTTTTCAGAATTAAGAGATTTCCTAGATGTTCCAGTAAAAAATTTCTCTTCCGGAATGGTCGCTAAATTGGCCTTTTCCATCGCTACCATTGTAAATCCTGAAATATTAATTGTAGATGAAATACTATCCGTAGGAGATATTAAATTTCAAGAAAAGAGTAAAAAGAAAATGATGGAATTGATTAAAGGGGGAACTACCGTACTTTATGTATCTCACTCTCTCGATTCGATTCGTGATTTATGTACTAAGGTTGTTTGGCTAGACCACGGAAAAATAGTGGAAATGGGTAAAACCAATAAAATATGTGATGACTATTATAAAGAGCAGTTGAGGTGAAAGTAGTATGAATAGTGACGATATAAGAATTTACAATTTTCTAAAGAAAATCAAAGTAATTACATTTATCAAGTTTTTAAAAACATTAAAAAAAGAAGGAATAAAAGGAGTAAAGAAAAAAATCCATGCTCGTCATCAAACCGAAGAGGAAAAAGAGCAAGAATCAATTACTCAATACGACTACAAGAAGGGATCTAATATTGGAAAATTAATCTCTTATACCAGTCCAAAAGCCAGTGTTGATGTAGTATATGATAATACCGTAGATCTTGATAGAATCAAAGAAGCTTTTAAGAATAAAAATGTAAACGTAAATTACATTGAAATGACAAATAAAAAGGCTGAAAAACTAGAAAAACATCAAGTGAATAAAAAAGAATTAATGAAATTATTCTATGATCGTGCTTTTCTATTGATTAGTAAAAAGAATTATAATTTAAAAGACTATTACTATGCTAAGAAAATAGAAGTAGATAATTTAGAAGAAGAAATTAATGATATTTTTGAAAAAGTAGAAAACTTCAAGTTTTTTGCAAACTACAATGTAAAAGATTGTGTAACCGTAAAATGTAATACATTCTTTAACTATAAAGGATCAAATTATTATTCAGGTGGGGCCGAAAGATATCTAATCGATTTATATGAAATCTTTAAAAAGAGAGGAATTAACTTAGATATTTATCAAAACTCAGAAGTACCATTTTTCCGAAAATACAATGGAATTAATGTAATAGGTATGGCCCTTCATGATTTACCACTTGAATTTGATGATCGGTATAATGATCGTCAAAGTAAGCATTATATTCATTTAACTCACGGAAAATCACAATTACATATCTATTCAGCCTTCTTTGAATGCTTTCCAAATTGTGCCTCTCCTTCTATTGGAATTTCTCATGGAATCGGTTGGGATGGAGAGAGCAATCGCAACTTAGATGCTATGACATTCTGGCAAAGCAAAGAATCCATTATTGAAAGTGCTAAAAAATGCGATACTCTAGTATCCGTTGATACCAATACGGCCAATTGGTTCCAAACCATTGACTTTAATATCGGAAATAAAAAATTCTCCGTAATTCCAAATTATGTAGACGTAAAAGAATTTGCCCCTCGTAAAGATTACTTAGAAACAAGAGATAAAATTGTCATTGTTTATCCAAGAAGATTATATAAACCACGTGGAGTCTATATTGCCTTAGAAGCTGCTGAAAAACTAGTAAAAAATCATAAAAATGTAGAATTCCATTTCGTTGGAAAAGGATTCAAAAAAGAAACCGATGATATTGATGTATTATGCAAAAAATATCCAAAGAGAGTATTCCGTTACAGTAAATCTCCTTTCGAGATGCATGATGTCTACAAAGATGCGGATATTAGTTTAATCCCAACCATCTATAGCGAAGGAACATCTCTTTCTTGTCTAGAAGCAATGGCAAGTGGAAACTTAGTAGTATCCACTCGTATTGGAGGATTAAGTGACTTAATCATTAATGGTTATAATGGATATTTAATCGAGCCAAATGCTGATGCATTATATGAAACATTAGAAAATGCAGTGACTCATTATGAAGATCAAATGATATTAAAAAAACGTGGAGTAGAAGTTGCCAAAGCTTTTAACAAAACAATCTGGATATCAAAATGGGAAAAAGAATTTGATAAGTATCACTTAGATAAAAAATCAGAAAATACTCCATTAGTGGAATTCTATGTAAAAGATATTGAAAAAATATCGGATAATGTAAAAGAGACCATTAAAAAAGAACTTATGGAGAAAAACCTAGTGTATATTCGTAGTGAGAAGAAACCAGAAAAAGATACCATTTCAAGTGGATTAATCCAATTAATCGATTATGACGATGAAGTAGTAAATACAGCAAATCGAGTATACGTAGAAAAAGAATTAAAAAGTAAGGTTAAAAGAACAGAAAAAATCGAAGTATTGTAGGTGAAATATGAAAACTTTATCCGTAGTCATCCCAACATATAATGTGGAAAAATATTTGAGAAGATGCCTAGACTCTCTTCTATATGATTCCACTGTATTAGAAGATTTAGAATTATTAGTCGTAAATGATGGAAGCAAAGATCATTCATTGGAAATTGCCAAAGAGTATGAAAAAAAATATCCCAAGACAGTAGTAGTAATTGATAAAGAAAATGGAGGACATGGTTCCACCATTAATGCGGGATTAAAAGTAGCAAAAGGAAAGTATTTTCGAGTAATTGATTCCGATGATTGGGTAAATATTGACCAATTTGGTGAATATGTAAGAGCTCTTAAAAAGTGTGATACGGATATCGTTTTAACAAATTATACAGAAGAAAGAATCTATTCGGGAGAAATCAAAGAATTTCATTATCAAAATATAGAGTTTAATAAAGTATACGATTTAAATCAATTTGATTATTCTTCCATGGGAAAAGATTATTTCTTTATGGCTACCTCAACTTATAAAACAGAAAAATTAAGAAAAGCACAATTAGAATTAGATGAAAAAACATTCTATGTAGATATGGAATACATCTTATTGCCATTTTTAGAAATGCAATCCATGATGCTTTTAGATTTTAATATTTATCGATACTTTATTGGAAGAATGGATCAAAGTATAAACATACAAAGTTATGTAAGAAATCGTTCTCACCATGAAAAAGTAGCGAAAAGATTATTAGAGTTTTACAAACAAATTCCAAATAAAGAACCAAGAAAGGCTTATATTCATAACTGTTTATTAGGACTACTAAACACACATTATATTATCTATTGTAAAGCAAGACTTCCAGAAAAGGCATCTATTCAAGAAATAATAGCCTTTGATCAGTACTTGCAGCGACAAGAACCAAACTTGTATTTAGAATTAGAAAGCCACGATTATATTAAGTGGAATCGAAAAACAAAATTCCGTTTTTCTCAAACAAAAAATAATATTCTAAGTAGGATTTGTGATCGGTTCGAAAATAGACGCACAAAGGAGGGAAAATAAGATGCCAAAAAAAGGATTAGTCATTAGTTGGTATTTTCCTCCTATCAACTCATCGGAAGGAATTTGTACCTTTAAACTATTAAAAAATTCAGAATTTGAATATGATGTTTTTACACAAAAGAACGATAAAAGTTGGAGTTATGATACCAATGAAGAAGGATTAACATCTCCTAATGTCCATCCAATCTATGCAGATGCAGATAATATCCAAGATTGGGTAAAAAAAGGAATAGAGTATGGAATCCAAAATAGAGAAAAATATGATTTTATTATGTCTCGCTCAATGGCACCTGAGTCTCATGAAATTGCCCTTGCTATCAAAGAAAAATATCCAGAGACTTTGTGGATAGCTTCTTTTGGAGATCCTATTACCAATAACCCATATTTAAAACTAATTGAACAAGTATCTCCTTATCGAATAAGAGGAACAGGAGCATTAGAAAATCATTCCATTGGATACGTTCTATCCTGGAAAAGAATCTTGAAGAATTGGTTTTGGAACTATCGTGATAAAAAATATAAAAAACATCATACAAGAATATATAAAGATAAAATACTTCAAGATAAGGTATTAAAAAAATGTGATTGTATTATCTTTAATAATTCTTATCAACAAGATTATATGCTAGAAAATTATCCAGAAGCAGTAAAAGAGAAAGCCTTATTACTACCACATGGTTATGATGAAGATTTTTATGACAAGAAAGTGAAAGAATCCAAAGATAAAAAAACCAAAATATCCTATTTAGGACATTTAGATGAAACAAGAACTCCTAAAAACTTTCTTCAAGCTCTAGAAAGATTAAGAGAACATAAACCAAAATTATTTCAAAATTTAGAAATTAATATTTACGGAAACATGTCGGATAAAGATAAAGTTTATTTAATTGATCATGAATTGTATGAAACCGTAAAATTTCAAAAACCAGTAAAATACTTGGAAAGTTTAAAAATCATGCAACAGAGTAATTTACTATTACTAGTCGACGCCAATCTAGGAAAAGTAATTCCTAAGAATATATTCTATGCTGCCAAATTAGCCGATTACATCGGTTCTGGTAGAAATATTATGGCAATTACCATGTTAGATGGTCCAAGTGCCGACATTGTACAAGAAGTAGGGGGAGTTGTTTCTTCTCATAGTGTAGAAGATATCTATAATAATTTAGTAATGATTTTAGAAGGAAAAACTTCCATTACAAATCATCGAAATGAAAAATATAATATGAAAAACATAGCAAAAAAATTTGATAATGAAGTAAAAAAAATAGGAGGATTCAATGAAAAAAATTAAAGTAATGAGTGTATTTGGTACACGCCCAGAAGCCATTAAAATGGCCCCATTAGTAAAAGAATTAGAAAGTAGAAAAGAAATAGAAAGTATTGTATGTGTAACTGCACAGCATCGTCAAATGTTAGACCAAGTATTAGAAACATTTAATATTACTCCAAATTATGATTTGGATATTATGAAACAAGGTCAAACACTATCTGATATCACATCTCGTGTTTTATATGGACTAGAAGATGTTATCAAAAAAGAAATGCCAGATATCGTTTTAGTTCATGGAGACACTACAACCACTTTTGCTGGAGCTCTAGCAGCTTTCTACAACCAAGTTGCCATTGGACACGTAGAAGCTGGTCTTAGAACAAATGATAAGTATAGTCCATATCCAGAAGAAATGAACAGACAAATGGTAGACTGCATGACGGATATGTATTTTGCTCCAACCAATTTAAGCAAACAAAACTTATTAGATGAAAATATTGAAGAGGAAAAAATTTATGTTACTGGTAATACAGCGATTGATGCCATGGCAACAACGGTTCGTAAAGACTACAAACATAAAGAATTAGACTGGATTAAAGAGAATGAAAGACTTATTTTAGTAACCGCTCATAGAAGAGAAAATCTAGGAGATCCTATGAGACATATCTTCAAAGCCATTCGTAAAATAGTAGATGAATTTGAAGATGTAAAAGTACTATATCCAATTCACTTAAATCCAAAAGTTCGTGATGTAGCGCATGAAATATTTGATGGATGTGATCGCGTAAAATTAATAGAACCACTAGAAGTATTTGATTTCCACAATTTCATTAACAATTGCTATATGATTATGTCCGATAGTGGTGGAGTTCAAGAAGAAGCACCATCCCTAGGAAAACCAGTATTAGTATTAAGAGATACCACAGAACGTCCAGAAGGAATTGATGCTGGAACTCTAAAACTAGTAGGAACCGATGAAGAAAACATCTATAAAGAAGCCAAAATACTATTAACGGATAAAAAAGCCTATGACAAAATGAGTAAAGCATCTAACCCATACGGAGATGGACATGCATCAGAAAGAATTGTAGATGCCATTATAGAAAAATTTAAAGACAAATAAAAGGATGTGTCGTCTATGAAGACAACAAATTTAATAATTGGTGCTGGAATATCCGGACTTACCTATGCAAACTTTACAAAAGACGATTATCTGCTTGTTGAAAAAGAAGACCGAGTAGGTGGTTACTGCAAAACCATTATGCGAAATGGCTATGTATGGGATTATGCAGGGCATTTCTTTCATTTTAATACCCAAGAATTGAAAGATATGTTTTTAAAGAAAATGAGAGAAGAAGATATTATCTACAATCAAAAAAATACGAAGATTCTATATAATGGATTATTAATTGACTTTCCTTTTCAAGCCAATATTCATCAATTGGAAAAGCAAGAATTTATTGATTGTCTATATGACTTATTTCAAAAAGAAGAAAAAGAAAAATATGATAATTTTTTAGATATGTTATATGGAAAATTTGGAAAGTCCATCGTAGAAAAATTTTTAAAACCATATAATGAAAAATTATATGCTACAGATTTAAGAAACTTAGATGTCGATGCAATGGGAAGATTTTTCCCATATGCAGATAAAGAAGCCATTATTCGAAACATGAAAGAAGAAAAAATGAATTCCTACAATAGTAGTTTCTTATATCCAAAAAAAGGAGCGGAAAGCTTTATTCAAATTCTATATCAAAACCTAGAAAAAGAAAAAGTATTGTTAAATACTTCGGTTGTTAAAATTGATATAGAAAAAAAACAAGCAACTCTTTCAAATGGCGAAGTAGTGGAATATGAAAGATTAATCAATACAATGCCACTCAATCATTTCTTAGAATTATTAGGTATAAGAAAAGATCTTTTAAAAGAAATGTCATACAACAAAGTATTGGTTCTAAATCTAGGCTTTGATAAACCATCTCCTAGTATGAAGAAAGAACATTGGCTATATATTCCAGATGCCAATTGTAATTATTATCGAGTAGGATTCTATAATAATATACTTGGAGAAGAAAAATTAAGCATGTACATAGAAATTGGGTATGGAAAAGATGAAGAAATAACGAAAGAAGAAATACAAAAACAATTAGAATTAACTCTTCACAATTTAAGGAAATCAGGAATCATAGATGAGACTATGAAATTAGTTGATTATGAACCAATTGTAATGTCTCCCGCTTATGTTCATATTAATACAGAAACAACCAAAAAAATAGATTCCCTAAAAGAAGAATTTCAAAAAGAAGGAATCTATACAATCGGTCGATATGGGGCTTGGATATACAATTCTATGGAAGATTCTATGTTAAAAGCTAAAGAGTTAGCGGAAATGTTAAATACAAAGAAGTCTTAGACTTCTTTTTTTATAGGAACCTATGCTATAATAAAATTAGACCAAATGGTGGTGATTTTATGAAAAAATGTGTCATTATTATGAATCCGGAAAGTGGTAAAAAAAAGAAAATAAAAAGTTACCAGGATTTTTATGATATTTTAAGAAAATATGGATATGACACAGAAATCATTTTTACCAAAGCTAAGGGAGATGCTGAAAACATTGTTCAATCACTAGATAGAAATGTAGATCTCGTAATTAGTGGAGGGGGAGACGGAACCCTAAATGAAATTGTTACCGGAAATATGAAACGAGAAAAGAAATTGATTATCGCACCACTCCCACTAGGAAGTACAAATGATGTAGGGAACATGTATGGACTGGATAAGAGTATATTTGAAAACTTAGAAATCATCCTTCAAGGTAAAGCCAAGAATGTCGATATTTGTTTTATCAATGATACTCCTTTTGTATATGTTGCATGTTTTGGCGACTACATTGACCTAGCTTATGCAACTCCAAGAAGTCTCAAAAAACGATATGGAAAAATTGCTTATATCCTCTATGGTATAAAACAATTAAGAAATAAAATTAATAGTTATGACATAAAATATAGAGTAGATGGAGTCGAATATGAGGGAACCTATTCCTTTATATTCATCTCAAATTCATCTAGAATTGCAGGACAACCAGATGTATATTATGACGTAAAGTTAAATGATAATATGTTTGAAGTTGCCTTAGCCAATATTAAAACCAAAAAAGAAATGCTAAAAATGTTGGTACTAGCCAGTACCATGGATGTAAAAGATATTCCCAATATCCGCTATTTTCAAACCGACCATTTTGAAATTGATTTTTTAAATGCTCCTAAAACATCTTGGTGTATTGATGGAGAGGAATATAAAGCAACACAAATGTCTTATGTATTTCGTGTAGAGCAATCTATGAAAATGCTAGTACCAAAGGAGAATATAAAGAAATTATTTGATGAATAAAGTAGGTGAGATGTTTGTCAAAGAAGAAAACCAATCTCCAAGAAAATAACAGCAAGAATAAAAATGATAAAAAGAAAAAAGGATGGAATATAACCATATACTTAACTCTACGTCTCTTAGTAATCATAAGTATGTTAAATCAAGGTTATAATGGGAATTGGAATAACGTATTTTTATGTATTTTAACACTCATATTATTTACCTTACCATCTCTCGTTTCCAAGAAATTTCATATAGAACTACCCACAGGATTAGAGATATCTACTTATCTTTTTATATTTGCATCCGAAATACTAGGGGAAATCCAAAACTTTTATGGAATATTTAATTATTGGGATACCATGCTACATACCCTAAACGGCTTTTTATGTGGAGCCATTGGCTTTTCATTAGTAGATATATTAAATAATAATGAAAATCTTCATATCCACTTAACTCCTGTCTTTGTAGCGATGACATCGATTTGTTTTTCCATGACCATTGGAATATTCTGGGAATTTATCGAGTATGCAGCAGATACTTATCTCGGAAAAGATATGCAAAAAGATAGAATTGTTCAAAAAATACAATCTGTAAAAATCAATCCAGAAGGAAAGAATGAAGTAGTTTCCATAGAGGATATCAATAAAACGATCATTTATTATCATCAAATGGAAGATACCATAATCATCGAAGAGGGATACTTGGAAATAGGATTAATCGATACAATGAAAGATTTATTTGTAAATTTCATTGGAGCCTTTGTCTTTTCCTTAATAGGATACTTTTACATAAAGAATAGAGAAGGATATCACTTTGCTGAAAAGTTTATACCAAGATTAAAAAGATAGAATAAAAGAAAAAACTTTTTTCTTTTTTCTTTTTATGGTATGATAAAAAAACTGAGGAGCTATTATGAAAACGAAAAAAGAGAATAATATAGTATTAAAAATATTTATTTGTTTGATATATATGGTCATCATATCCATTCTATTTATTTGCTCTTATCGATTATTTGAAGAAAAGAAAAGTATTCTCCCATGGGATCAAGTAGAAAGCATTGAAGATTATACGTATTTGGATATTTATAAAATGTCTGAAAAATTTGCTTTTCAAGAAGAAACCAATGTAGGAATCCATTTCGTAATTCAAAAAGAAGAGAATGGTAGCTGGCATACTTATTTAATTGCTATAAATGAAAATCAATATGACCGATTTAAAGCCATTATTGATTATACTTATGAAAGAACCACGAAAGAACCAGATCCAATAAGAGTATATGGATATCCGGTAATTACTTCAAAAGAAATGAAAGACCTTGCAATCAAGAATATTCAAAACTTTTTACCAGCAGATAATGAAATCATAATTACAGAAGAGAATTACGAAACATATTTAAGAAATAGTTATTTAGACACAACCAAAGAAAAGAAAGATAAGTTCAGTATTTTATTATGTATTTCACTGATGCTATTATTTACCGTGATTGCCTTATTCTTATTAACCATTCTGGATCATAATACAACAGAAGAAGTAGAAGAAAAAGAAGAGATAAAGAATACCAAAAAGTATCGTCAAAGAAAACAAAAGAAGACTACTGAATAAGTAGTTTTTTTATAGGAAAAATGCTATAATGAAAGAGAAAACAAAATGGAGGAATTTTTATGAAATTTCAAGAAATAACCGAAAAAGAATATAAAGACTTCTGGGAAAATCATCCCTTAAAGACTTTTTTATCCGCTCCGGAAATATCGAAATTAAGAGAAAAATCAGCTTGGGTAACATACTATGTGGGAGTGAAAGAAGATAAAAAACTTATAGCTGCTACTATGTTACTAGCTCATAAAAGACATTTTGGGAAATGGGAGTTTTATTCTCCAAGAGGCTATCTTCTAGATTTTCATAACAAAGAATTAGTAACTTTTTTTACCAATGAATTAAAAAAATATATTAAGGAAAGAAAAGGATATATCTTACGAATTGATCCCTATGTAATCTATAAAGAAAGAGATATAGATGGAAATATTGTAGAAGGTGGAGTAGACAACTCTAGTGTAGTGGATCAATTATATTCCTTAGGATTTCAGAAAGTACCCACTCCAAATATGGAACAAGTTGGTTGGATGTTCTCCTTAGATCTAGAAGGAAAAGGAGAGGAACAAATTCTAAAAGAAATGAAACCAAATACAAGAAATACAATCCGTAAAGCAGAGAAGTTTGGTATTACGGTAAAAGAGATATCGTATGACGAATTGGAAAGATTCCAAAATATTATGGAAGAAACTTCTCAAAGAAAAGGTTTCGCTAATCGTAAATTATCGTACTATCAAGAAATGTATAAATTATTTCATGAAAAGAATGAAGTCAAATTCTTTATTACGGAATTAAATTTAAAGAATTATGTAGAAGGATTAAAAGAAGAAAGAAAAGAGAAGGAAGAAAAGATTAACAGCTTAAGTGATGCTAAATACAATGATGGAGCAAAAAAGAATTTAACCAATGAAATAGACTCCATTGATAAGAGAATTAAAGACTCAGAAAATATTATGCAAGAAAAAGGAACAGAGATAATTACCTTATCAGGTTCTATGTTTATGTTAATACAACCAGAAGTCATTTACTTATCCAGTGGAAATTATGAAGAGTTTATGAAATTTAACTCTCAATATCTAATCCAGTGGGAATTAATAAAATATGGAATCGAGAATGGGTTTAAAAAACATAATTTTTATGGCATACCCGAAAACATTAATACTCATCCAAAAGACTATGGAATTTATGAATTTAAAAGAGGTTTTAATGGTTATGTAGAAGAATTAATTGGGGAGTATGAATTACCAATTACTTGGCATTATCATTTGATGAAAATCATTCATAAATTAAAAGGAGAGAAGTAATATGCATAAAACATTTAAGACAAAAGGTACCTGTTCTACACAAATAGATTTTGATGTAGAAGATCACAAAATAAAAAATCTAGAGTTTACCGGTGGTTGCAATGGAAATACGAAAGGAATTGCAGCCCTAGTAGAAGGTCAAGATATCGAAGAAGTGAAAAATCGATTAAAAGGAATTCGTTGTGGGTTCCGTGATACTTCTTGTCCAGATCAACTATCAAAAGCATTAGAAGAGGTAGAGAACGAAAATTAGAAAGATTACTCTTGCATTTTTAAAAAAAATAGAGTATTCTCATATAAAGGGTGTGAGAATATGGTAAAGGAAGCAGTAACCAAAAACAAGACTATTCAAGGTATTACTGTTTATTCCTATTTATTCTCATTATTAATGATTTCTTTATTGTTTATTTAGAAGGCATTTCTATTTTAGAAATTCCTTCTTTTTTTTGATAAAGAAAGACCCTAAAAAAGAGAGGAGAGATAAAATGAATAGTCAAAAGATGGCATATGATATTGATGAAATGCCACCATTAAAAGAAGCCATCATCTTAGCGTTTCAACACTTATTTGCAATGTTTGGAGCAACCATTCTAGTTCCAATCCTTGTAAATGC
>AUXO010019034.1_pt1 | contig 15640 bp, 12 predicted proteins | sample 768731 | NCBI WGS metagenome assembly AUXO01 (sample SAMN02715735, study PRJNA202380) | gut metagenome | biome: sheep rumen | host: Ovis aries | place: New Zealand: Palmerston North
CCTCTCCTAGCAAGAGAGATTTACGGTTACTGAAAGATCTCCCGACTTTAATTGGGAAGATCGTCAGTATGAATAACATTAGGGTGGTTAAAAATGCTTAACACCCTAGGTATGATTTCATACAAAAAAAATAAATATAAAACATCTGCAATGGAAGCTTTTATCAGAATAGCGAGAGAAATTTACAAAAACAAATAAAAAGCTCTGATGATATTTGTATCAATCAGAGCCTTTTTATGATCCTTTACAGAATCACAATATCAGATTTATCAGATTACTTGTTCTCTGATAACCACTTCTGAGCAAAATCAACACCCTTCTTGATGTTGGTTGCTAACTGAGGAGCAGCCTCATCAATTAACTTCTGCTCGTAAGCTGAAACGGTACCGTAGTCGATAACTTCATCCCAGCCATTCTTACCGAAACGAACTGCCTGAGCAAAGAATGGAGCAACCTTTGAACCGCCTTCTACATAAGCATACTCATTAACGCCTGGCTCACCCATTAAGCCCTTAACAACCTTAAGAGCAAAACGTGCACCAGCTGTAGCCATTGATAGGGTTGCAGAACCTGCACCGGCCTTAGCCTCAACAACTTCAGTACCAGCGTTCTGGATACGAGCGGTTAAAGCCTGGATACGATCATCAGCAATCTTCTCGTGACCGATAACCTTTGATAATAGAGGAATAATAGTGGTACCTGAGTGTCCTCCGATTACTGGAACAAGGATTCTCTGGTTAGAGATACCAAGCTCAGCAGCTAAGAAAGTCTCTGAACGTAGAACGTCAAGAGCAGAAATACCAAACAGACGGTGCTTATCATATACCCCCTCGGCCTTTAGAACTTCAGCTGCTAGAGGTACAGTTGAGTTAACTGGGTTGGTAATGATGCAGATGCATGCCTTTGGACATACACGGGCACAGTTGCGAACTAAGTTAGCAATGATACCAGCATTGATGTTAAACAGATCATCACGGGTCATACCTGGCTTACGAGCAACACCAGCTGGAATTACAACAACGTCAGCACCTTCTAAAGCCTTTGGAAGGTCGTCGCCAGTGTAACCCTGAACCTCAACGTCTGTTGGGATGTGGCTTAGATCAACCGCAACACCAGGGGTAAATGGTGCAACGTCAAATAACCCCAGCTTTGAACCTGCTGGTAATGAATTCTTTAAAATCATTGATAAAGGCTGGCCAATACCGCCTGCTGCACCTAAAACTGCAACTTTCATGTGTTACTCCTAACAAAATGAAAAAGGTAGAACAATGTCTACACCATAAATAAAAATTTTTTTGTATTCCGTAATTATAGCAAACACGGAATAGTCTTTGTTTAATCTGCACAGTATACAACTTGATTATGTGATATTAATAGAAAAATGCAGAGATATAGAGCATACCTCTGCATTTTGTATAATATGTTGCACTAAAAACTACAGATTATTCGCCTTTGGAGAAATCAAGCAGTGAATAAATGGAATCTTCCTTTCCTTCAAGGCATCTGGTGTTTTCAAAATACTCTTCAACAGAAGGCAGTCTTCCAAGTTTTGCCGTTACAGAAGCAAGCTCTGCACTTCCTAGGAACACATTTGCTCCATTACCAAGTCTGTTAGGGAAATTTCTGGTTGATGTGGAAATCACGGTAGCGTTATCTGCTACACGAGCCTGATTACCCATGCACAGAGAGCATCCTGGGATTTCAATACGAGCACCAGCCTTTCCAAGAATTGATAAAAGTCCTTCATTAGAAAGCTGTTGTCTGTCCATGCGGGTTGGAGGAGCCATCCACAGTCTAACCTTAGCTTCACTCTTTAAGTCTCTGAAGATCTCAGCGGCAGCACGATAGTGACCGATGTTGGTCATGCAGGAACCGATAAAGACTTCATCAATTTTTGTGTTTGCAACTTCTGAGAGCAGTCTTGCATCATCAGGATCATTAGGTGCACAAAGAATTGGTTCATTGATCTCATCTATATTGATTTCTAGAACCTCAGCATAGGAGCAGTCCTTGTCAGCCTCAATAAGAGATGGATTATCAAGCCAATGTTGCATTGCATCAGCACGTTTTAGAAGAGCTTCCTTTGACTCGTAGCCATCCTTGACCATCTGTCTTAACAGAGCAATATTTGACCTCAGATACTTCTCAACTGAAGCCTGAGAGAGCTTTATTGCACAGGCTGCAGCTGAACGCTCAGCTGAAGCATCAGCAAGTTCAAAGGCATGTTCTACACTTAAATCCTCAAGACCTTCAATTTCAATAATCTTGCCTGAAAAAACATTCTTTTTTCCTTTCTTCTCTACGGTTAGAAGCCCCTTTTTTATTGCAAAGTAAGGAATAGCATGTACTAAGTCACGAAGAGTAATACCAGCCTTACGCTTACCTGAAAATTTAACCAGTACGGACTCGGGCATATCCAAAGGCATAATTCCGGTGGCAGCAGCAAAAGCTACGAGGCCAGACCCAGCAGCAAAGGAAATTCCCAAAGGCATACGGGTGTGAGAATCACCACCAGTACCAACAGTATCTGGCAGACACATTCTGTTAAGCCACGAATGAATTACGCCATCACCTGGATTTAGGGCAACACCACCGCGAGAGTGAATAAACTTAGGCAGAGTTGAGTGAGTTTTAACATCAACACTCTTTGGATAGGCTGCAGTATGACAAAATGACTGCATAACCATTGGAGCTGTGAACTTCAGACAGGCTAAATCCACCAGCTCATCACGGGTCATAGGACCGGTGGTATCCTGAGATCCGACAGTGGTAATTACAGGCTGACAGTACTGTCCTGGGCGGATACCATCAACGCCACAGGCACGACCAACAATCTTCTGAGCACGGGTAAAGCCACCTGTAGTCTTAACCTCAGAGGTCTTGGCAAACACATCTGTTGGACCAAGTTTCAGATAAGCTCTGGCTCTGTCAGTCAGATCCTTGCCGATAATCAGAGGAATTCTACCGCCGGCACGAACCTCATCAAGCAGAGTTGTGGTCTTAAGAGAGAAACGGCATAATACCTCACCACTCTCATGGCTGGTGATGGTTCCGTCGTAAACATTCAGATCAACCACATCTCCGCGGTTAAGTTTTGAGACATCAGCCTCTAGAGGAAGTGCACCTGAATCCTCGAGGGTATTGTAGAAAATAGGAGCAATCTTGCCACCGACAACTACACCGCCGGACCTTTTGTTAGGAACACCTTCGATATCATGACCAATGTGCCATAAAAGAGAGTTTGCAGCTGATTTTCTTGAGGAGCCGGTACCAACCACATCACCTACAAAAATCAGAGGATAGCCTTTGTTTTTTAAAGCTTCAATAGTAGAGATAGGGCCTTTAACACCTTCAACATCTGCCTTCAGATCATCACGGGACATCTTGTACATGGCAAGAGCATGCAGAGGAATATCAGGACGAGACCAGGCATCAGGAGCTGGAGAGAAATCATCAGTATTGGTTTCACCTGCTACCTTGAATACAGTCAGGGTTACCTTTGAAGGGAAACTTTCCTTTGAAGTAAACCAGGTGGCATCTGCCCATTTTTTAATTAGGCTTAAAGCATTGCTATTGCCCTTGTCTGCCAGCTTGGCAATCTCGTCAAAAGCATTGTAGATAAGCAGAGTATGTTCAAGTGCAGTCTCTGCCTCAGAGGCCATAGCAGAATCTTCAAGCAGGCTTATAAGATAGCCTACGTTAAATCCCCCCTTCATGGTTCCCAACAGTTTTACGGCAAGAATCTTATCAACAACAGGACTAACAGTCTTGCCTGAAGCTATGTTGTATAGAAACTCCGCCTTAATTGCAGATGAGTCATCCACACCAGGATTAATTCTGTCCTTTAAAAGATGTAGCAACTCATTTTCTGAGCCTACAGGAGGATTTTTCAAAAGATCACAGAGTTCTTTTGTAAATTCTGCATTCAAAGGCAGAGGATCAACACCAAGACGAGCACGCTCCTTAGCCTGCTCAAAATACTCAGTTAAATACTTTTCCATATAAGCGGTACACCTGTAGTAATTATCGTATCTGGCTCCAGTCAAAGAACTTACCCGGATCGGTTTTTCTGCCTGGTGCTACTTCATTATGTCCGGCAATATTGTTACCAATATCCGGATAGTTTTCCTTAAGGACAGAGATAACTTCCTTAAGAGTTGAATACTGCTCTATAGTGTATTCAAGATCATCACAGCCCTCAAGTTCGATACCAATTGAGTAATCATTGCACTCTTTGTGCCCATTATATGATGATCTGCCCGCGTGCCAGGCTCTATCTAGGAAGGATACATACTGGGTGATTACGCCCTGACGATTGATGAACAGGTGGGTAGAAACCTCAAGATGAGCAACTTCCTTAAAATAAGGATGAGCTTCAGGATCCAAGGTTCCCTTGAATATATCATCAACATATGGTCCGCCGAACTGGCGAGGAGGAAGAGAAATACAGTGAATTACAATAAGAGAGATTTTAGTCCCCTCAGGTCTTTTACCAAACCTGTCAACAGGGACTTTACGGATGTTTATATCGTCAGAATATAGCCATCCTGACTTGATTTGAAACACGGATACCTCCTTTTAGAAGGCAGTTAAGGTCTTTTTTGTGTCAAGAAAGTTAATGACATTTGACTTGGCTTTCTGAGTATCAGCAAACTGAATTACTTCGTAGTTTGATGAATCAGACAGTAAAGCTCTAAGCAGACGATTGTTCAGATCATGACCGGTCTTGTAAGCCTTGAAGTTAGCTAGAATACTGTGACCGTCCATGTACAGATCACCGATAGCATCTAAAAGCTTATGCTTAACAAACTCGTCCTCGTAACGCAGACCTTCTGGATTGATTACTCTGTGATCATCCAGAACAACGGCATTCTCAAGTGAACCGCCTAGTGCAAGATTGTGAGCATGCATATACTCAACATCTCTCATAAAACAGAAGGTTCTTGCTCTTGAGACATCACGTGCGAAAGCCTCACCGGTAAAGCTCATGGCATAGTGCTGCTTATCCTTATCCATTGCTGGGTGGTTAAAATCAATCTGAAGATCAAGATTGAAGCCGCTCTCTGAAGGAGTGAGCTCGGCCCACTTACCTTCATTCTCAACGCGAACCTTACGGACTACACGCAGAAATTTCTTAGGAGAAGAAAGCTCCTGAATGCCAACTGAAGCAAACAGATAAATGAATGGCTGAGCAGAACCATCCATTACGGGAATCTCTGGGGCATTAACATCAATAAACAGATTATCAATACCTAAGGCAGAAAGTGCGGCAGTAAGATGTTCAACGGTTGAAATACGGACACCTGATTCATTAACCAGAGCGGTACACAGCTGAGTATCCTTTACATTGTCCGCAGTACATTTCATTGTAACATTAGGATTCAGATCGGTTCTTGTATACACAATACCTGTATCTGCAGGAGCTGGTCTAAAAGCCACCTCTACTTTTGCACCTGAATGTAAACCGATACCAGTCATGGATACTGGCTTTAGAATTGTACGCTGATTGATCATCAAAATACCTCACAATTTTCTGTGTGTAATTATAGTACATCTTTCAGATATGTGAAACTCGTCAAAGAATAATTTCATCAAGGTACCCAAAAACTAACCGTCATCTTAAGACTACTTTCTTAGCGATACCTTAGCTAATTTTATAATCTTCAATTAACATTCATCTTTTACAATTCTATACGTTCTATATTATGTCTACACGAATCAATTTCGTAAAATTAAGGTCAGCTTTGCTGACCTTAACCATTAGATCTTAAAAATCATTTTTGGAGTTTAAAATAGGAGGAAGATTCCATGAATCAGAGTTCTGTCCCTGATTATTCATTGGATTGATACCCCCGTCAAATATCTTGGTATTAGCTGTCTGAGCAATAGTGTTACCTGATTTGGAATTATCAGAAAACATAGCCGCTTTGTTAGCCTCTCGCTCATTTATATTTCTAAGCTCACGTCTAGCCATATTGGCAGGATTCCTTGGATCAACAGCACTAATACCAGCAATCAGAAGTGTCAGAGAAACCTCGTCCTCAGCCAAATTCTCATCAAAGAAAATACCTGTCTTGCAGTCTGCATCCTCATCAGCATATGCTTGAATAGCAGAACAGACGTTATCAAGCTGAATAATCGGAAAGTTTGGATTAATCTTCACATAAGCCATCACACCTGATGCTGATCTGATATCAACCTGATCAACCAAAGGAGAATTGATTGCCTTATCCACAGCATCTTCAACCATATTAGGTCCTTTTCCGAAACCATTGCAGATAACAGCATGACCTCTACCGCGCATAATAGTAACAACGTCAGCGAAATCAAGGTTGATAAATGCTGGTACGGTTATAGCATCAGTAATGCCTCTTACCGCATTTAGCAACACATCGTTTGCGCATTCAAAAGCCTTGATGATGGCAATATTTGCTCCAAGATTACGCAAAAGCTTGTCATTGTCGATAACAATCAGAGAATCTACATGCTTTGACAGCTCAGTAATACCTGATTCGGCATTTACAGCATGACGCTTACCCTCAAAGGTAAACGGTTTGGTTACCACTGCTACGGTCAAAGCCCCAACTTCCTTTGCAATCTGTGCAATAATTGGAGCGGCTCCTGTGCCAGTTCCACCCCCCATGCCTGCGGTAATAAAGATCATATCTGCGCCCTGCAGAAGCTTTTTAATATCTTCCGCTGACTCTTCGGCAGCCTTTCGCCCCTTATTTGGATCACAGCCAGAACCAAGTCCAGAGGTCAGCTTAACGCCTATCTGTACCTTGATGTCAGATGTTGATCTTGTTAGAGAATTAGCATCAGTATTAACCGCAATAAACTCCACATTCTTTAAATTATTATCAATCATGTGCTGAATGGTATTGCAGCCACCACCACCCACACCAACAACGATAATTTTTGCGTTATATATTTTATTAGTTTCAGTAGAATCAAGTACTGAATAATCGTCGCTCATGGCAATCTCCAAACAATTCTATACACTTATGTTTATAGTAACACCCAAGACTTAAAACAGACATAGAACTCTTACAAGAAAATTGAGTAATATCATAATTTTGTAAAAAAAAATAATAATATTTTCGTAGAAACATTTTTTTTAGACACTGTGCCGGTCAAATTACTAGTAACATTTCCCTCACTATAGGTGACAACTCGGATATCTTACAGAAGTAGGGATACCTGTTCGATTGCTCCAACGACCTGAGCATAAAAAAGAAGCTATCAAAACGAAACCACCACTTTTTCAAGTGGTGGAAATTTGTTAAAGCATATCAAAATATTTCTTCGCAAGCTTTATATATTCCCCATTGATATATTTTTGGGATTTAATGCGGTTACTTATCTGGATATCATTTGTATCCATAGACTTCAACACAATCAGAGTATTACTAGTCAAATCCTTTTCTAGATTCTGTACCCAACTTCTGCGATTACCTTTGTTCTCAAAAAGTTCAATTTGCGTATCCAATGCAATAACTTGATGATTATTCAAATCCTCAAGACAGACTTCTTTAGAATATTCCTTTCCCGCTAACTCTTTATAGAATTGCTGATAATCATCTACCATAGAATCAACATCATCAATCTGAAGCTGAAGAGCCTTGAAGAAAACGGCAAGAAACTTTGCCACAAGTTCTGGATTTGCATGTCCGAATTTCTCATCAACCATTATAGTTCGTGGAATTGTTTCTCCCAACTGTTTTGCCGTAACCGCCTCTTTATATCCTAGTTTAAGTGCATCATATAAATCAGGTGACCATAAAGCACTTCCGTGATATTTATTTTTCTTAAGCTCATCTGAAATATTTGAGTCAGGAAATTTAACAAGTTTCACATCATTAAGACCAAGTCCGAAGATTTCAAGCCACCTTCCAAGGGTGTATATCCCAGACGAAACTCCCTTAACAGCAAAGGTTTTGCCCCTGATCGACTCTGGAGAACCGTATACCTTTGGGAAATACTCGTCATAGCCTTGTGTCTTGAAAATATCACTGTTATCTAAGGCAACAACAGAAGTTGCTGCGGCCTCATCACTGGCTAAGGCTATAACCTCAACTAATACGTCCTTGCCTCCCATGATGAAGGGAACATGAGCAGTACAAGTAATATTCCAAGTGTTTGGATCATTACGATACTGTTTCATAAGTGCAAGTCCGTTATAACTATTTATGGTTAAATCAAGATCAAAACCAAGTTTCTTATCCCACCCTTGTTTTTCTGCATACCAGATCAGAAAGGATTCATGTGTTAAAAGAAAACTTGCTTTAACCTTTGGGAGTTCTGCCGAACTACAGACAAAACTTGCAAACAAAGCACAAATTCCTACAAATTTAGTAATAAACCTATTCATGCCTAGTACTCCAAACTATTTTTTTGCATCCTGCAGGATTCGTTTTGCCTGCTTAAGATATTTGTCTGTTATATATCGCGGATTCTTAACCTGTTTTGAGGTCATGACAAAATCATTGTTTTGACTGTCATAAAGAATCAGCATCAGACTGCTAGCTATAGTAGCTTCAAGTTTCTGAACCTTACTTTTTCCCATGGCTTTCTTTTCAAACAGTTTCAGCTGTGATTCCAAAGGAATTACAGAATGACGAAGAATATCGTACTCACAGAATTCCTTAGAAAATTGATAAGTTGAGTACTTTCTTAAGAATTTCTGATAATCCTTTGCCAAAGAACGAGGATTTTCAATCTGAGCTTCAACCGCCATCATATATGCGGCAAGCATCTTTGCCACAACATCCCCGTGATCTTCAATATAATTTTTGTCAACCATGAACATCAAAGGGATCTCCACTCCAACATCATCTGCTGATGTTACCTGTTTCATGTCCTTTTTTTCAGCAAGATAGGTATCAGGTGACCATATACCGATGCCGTCAACCTCTCCCTTTTCCAAAGCTAAAATTGAATCCTTGCCGGCGAGATCAACAATTTTAATATCTGTAAAATCAAGATTGAAGATTTCAAGATATTTAACAAGCATGAAAGCTCCAGACGTTAAAGTCTTAATAGCAAAAGTCTTACCCTTTATGGTTTCTGGAGAACCATAGACATCCGGATAATCCTCATTCCAGCCTTTAACTTTTAAAATATCACTGTCAGGACGAACATAAACGCCTGTTGTGTTTGCCTCGTCATTTGCTATACCTACGATTTCTAAAGCCATTTGATTTGAACCGACAATCAGAGGAATACTGGTTACGCATGTTACATCCCAGCTTGAAGGGTTCTCGCGATGGCGGTTCATGATATCAATACCATTAGTATCAAGAATAGTAAGATCAATATCAACACCAACCTTTCTATCGAAACCTTGTTTTTTTGCGTACCACATCAGAAAGCCCTCATGCTCCATCAGCATGGTAACTTTAATTCTTGGCAGATCAAATGCCATAACCTGAGGCAGTCCGAAAATCAAAAGAACTACACAAAACACAATCCTTAACATAGATGGATAACTACACCTTTAGATTAAATAGTATCGAAATATAATTAAAATCTCCTTAAAAAGATTCCGCCTTTTAAGTATAGAAATAAAGAAAAGCTTAATAGTTTATTTGTTTCGACTTTTGAGGATATGATCAAAAATCTAAAAAGGAAATTCTGAAAATGGACAGAAAATAAATGAAGGGAATAGGGAGAAAAAATTCCCACTCCAATTAAGGAATGGGAACTGTATAACAATTTACTCTTATTTTTTTATTCAGATTTTGAACGCAGAATTGGAGGAAGATTCCATAAATCATCCTTTGAATCCTCTACAGGACTCTTACCAAATGAATCCACAGGAACTTCTGCAATTTCGTTAATATTACCAAAGGAAGGTTCCTGATTTGCAGAACCAAAGCCAGAGAAACCACCCTGCTGGTGCTGACGTGAGAATCCTGAACTATCCTTCTGCTGATTCATCTGTGGCTGAGAAGACTGACTCTGCATTGATTGCTGGTTCTGACGCTGGAAACCGAAGTTGTTATTATTTACGTTACCAAAGAAGTTTGGCTTGGCAGCTTCAGTTGCCCCCTTGGCAATCTGAGAAATGGCTCTGTTCGCTGGATTATTCGTATCAGTTGCACTTATTCCAGTGATCAGAATAGTAATTGAAACCTGATCCTCAGCAATTGAATCGTCAAAACTCATACCAAACTTACAATCTGCTTCCTCATCAGCGTATGACTGAATTGCGTTACAGATTTCCTCCCACTTGGTGATAGGGAAGTTTGGATTTACACGAACATTAGCTAACAAACCTGCAGCTGACTTGATATCAACCTGTTCAATCAGAGGAGAGTGAATTGCTCTATCAACTGCATCCTCAACGAAGTTTGCACCCTGACCAATACCGTTACCGATCATTGCATGACCACGTCCACGCATTACGGTTACGACATCGGCGAAGTCAAGGTTAATAAAGCCTGGGTTGGTGATTGCATCGGTAATACCCTTAACAGCATTCAACAGAATGTCGTTTGCAGCATTAAAAGCATTAACGATAGAAATATTTGCTCCAAGATTCTTTAACAGCTTGTCATTGTCAATAACAATCAGAGAATCTACGTGTTTTGAAAGCTCGGTAATACCAGACTCCGCATTTACCATGTGGCGTTTGCCTTCAAACTTGAAAGGCTTGGTTACAACAGCAACAGTTAAAGCACCAGTCTCCTTTGCAATCTCTGCAATAATAGGAGCTGCTCCTGTACCAGTGCCACCGCCCATACCGGCGGTTATGAATACCATGTCAGAGCCCTGGATCAGTTTTTTGATATCCTCCTTGGACTCTTCTGCAGCCTTGCGTCCTTTATTAGGATCACAGCCTGCACCTAAACCGTTGGTTAATTTAACGCCAATCTGAACCTTTAACGGTGAGGTTGAGTTAACTAAAGCCTGCGAATCGGTATTAACAGCTATAAATTCAACTCCAGAAAGACTTTCATTGATCATATGCTGCAGTGAGTTTCCACCGCCACCACCGATACCTAATACACGAATAACACAAGAACCTGATGGTGTAATTGTGGTTCCTGCACCTGCATTTGCTACTGACTCAACACGAAAATCGCTCATTTTTATTCTCTCTGCAAAAATCTTTTCTAAATCATACCAATAAATATGACTTAGTGTATAAATTAAACCCTAATTTTTTGTAGTAGCTCACGCACTACTTAATACATTCGGAAAAGACTTACAGCTCTCTGGATATCCATTCAAGAGCTGCTCCCAGTATGCCTTTGCCCTTTTTTCCCTTATCATTACGTTCATCATCAGTGTACTGCTTGAGATCATCAAATCTTGCGGATCTTAATAATCCTATTACAACAGCCTTATCTGAATCCGAGATTACCTCTGGAGCCCCCGCATTTTCAAAGAGGCTGATACCGATAGGATGACCTACTCTTACTTTGGTATTGCACTTTAAGAAGGTATTATCCTGGAAATTGTAATCACGAACCCACTCTGAGAATACCTGCTCAATACCTGGGAGTTTTGAGGTACCGCCAGTCAGAACAATACCTCCACCTATTTCAAGGCTCTTTAAAGTAGAACTTCCATAGAAGTTGATACGTTGAAAAATCAGCTCACACATACTTCTGATACCGCGATTGATAACATCTGCAAGAGTACCGTTGCGAACAGCAACCTCATTGGAGCTTACCTGAGTGGTATTTGACTCGGTATCAGGAATTCTGATGGAAATGTTGGCATTATCCTCAGAAAGGAATCTTGAATCGGCACATCCGTAATTGCACTTGATGAACTCTGCATTCTTCATGGAAATGGAGAATTCCTTGGCGATCATCTTGGTGATATAATTACCGCCGTCATCTATACCAAAGGATAAAAGCTGTCGTTTGCCTTCATAAACAGTTACGTTAACCGTACCACCACCAATATCAACATGAATTACACCGATTTCCTTCTCTGCATCGGTTAAAACCGCGCTTGAAGCAGCATTGCCGGCATAGATAATTGAACAAACATCCAGATCAGGATTGGTCATGCGAATGGCTTTTTCAATATTGTTCTTGTACATAAAGCTGCATCCAATTACATGGACGCTGGCAGAAAGACGCTTTGCATACATACCGATAGGATTGGTTACCTGCTCTGAACTCTCAGTTACATACTGCTGAGGTATAGCATGAATAATTGAGTAATCTGCGGCATTGAACTGAACACCTGCCATAGCCATTCTTACAGCCTTATTTCGATCCGATTTCTCAATGGTACCGGACTGAATGGTGGAATGCCCTTGCTGATTTTCTGCGACAATGAAACAACCAGGAACACCAGTTACAATCTTTTCAATGGTGACACCGTAAGTTTTCTGATAATCCTGAATTAAATAGGCAATCTGACTTGCTAGACTGTTGATATCGGAAATGTGTCCTTGAACCATACCGTGACTGACACATTCTCTCATTCCCTGAATCTTAATCTGCTTGTTTGGTTCAACTATGCCTGATACCAATCGAATAAAAGAACTGCCAATGTCCAGCGCATAGATCTGCTGTTCTGAATCACTGATAGTTACAGGACTGCTCCCCTTCTTTTTCATGATTGCCATAAAAAAGTCCCCTTAATTATTCTTATTCTGTTCCGATGAGGATTTCTTTCCTACTGCAAATCCAACATCATATCTTAAATCCACATACTCTACGTCATTTATATCAAGACCAGAGTGCTTAAATGAACGTATGAATCTTTTTAGTCTTTCAATTCCTTCTTTCTGACCGCGCCCTAAAATTAGCTTGGTTCCATTATCAAGTGTTATTGTATAACAACGGACATTATCAAGATATAACTCAATCATCTGATATGGGGAGTCCGTCATAACTCTAATAAATGAAACAGCGCTGTCATAAACATCCGTACACAGATTGTCTCGGTATGCTCCAAGTTTGACCAGAGGAAGAGCAAAACTAGTCAGATCCGGATAAAATATGCTTCTAGTTTTTGCATCATATAATCCGTTATCATTCCAGTATGCAGCAGGAATATGCTCAATCACTGAAAGCACAAGGGTATCCGGCATTTTCTTCTGAATGGCCACCTGAGCAATCCAGGGCTCCTTCAGCAATTCCTGCTTTAGAACCTTAACATCTAAAGTGGCAATATTCTGACCAGCACACACCTTGCCGGTAATATCTGCAATCTTCTTCTTGGTTAGATTCTTGAAAACTCCATCAATCTGAACTGCCTTAACAGGCAGAGCATTTGACTGAGACAAAAAATGCTTGATTAAAAGATCACCTTTGACAACAAGAGCCACCAGCAGCATCACAAAAATGATGCCTGCGATAAAATAACCGCGGCTGTGTCTTGTCTTCGACATAGTGAACCTTAAACTTTTTCAAATATTGTAGAAAGATTTCTTGCAACCTGAACTACGTTACCGGCACCCTGAGTTAACAACAGAGCACCGTCATCCAGAAGATTTTCAAGGATCTCCGGAACCTCATTTACTGTTTCTACAAAGTGAGGTTCAAGCTTCCCCTTAAGTCTTATGGACATGCAAAGATGTCTACCGTCAGCCCCCGTAATAGGTTCTTCACCTGCTGGATATACATCTACCAGCACCAGCTTATCCACAAGCTGAAGGACTCTTACGAAATCCTCATAGCAATCACGGGTTCTGGTATAGCGATGAGGCTGGAATACCATAACCAGTTCCTTATCAGGATATGCAAGTCTTGCGGCTTTAATGGTAGCCTCAACCTCAGTTGGGTGATGTCCATAATCATCAACCAGAGTAATAATCTTGCCAGACTTGGTCTTAAAGTTACCGTAATTCTGGAATCTACGACCTACCCCCTTGAAGTTCTTCAGAGCCTCAACAATTACAGACTCATCAATACCAGCTTCAATGGCAACAGCCACAGCCGCAGCGGCGTTCTTCGCCATATGAATTCCAGGAACAGGCAACTCAATACTGATAGGAGCATGGTCGCGTCTTACAACCTTGAACTCACATCTTGGACCGACTTCCTTAAAGTCCACAACTCTAAAATCGGCCTTTTCAGATTCGCCGTAGGTAAGCACGGTACGTCCAATCTTAGGAATAATATCCTTAACATTTGGATCATCTAGGCAGACAACAGCTACACCATAGAAAGGAAGATTGTGAAGAAACTCCACAAAGGTTTTCTTGAGGCAGTTGAAATCACCGCCATAGGTATCAAGATGATCTGGCTCAATGTTGGTGACCACTGTCATCATTGGCAGAAGATGCAGGAATGATGCATCTGATTCGTCAGCCTCGGCAATCAGATAGTTGCCGGTACCCAGTCTTGCATTTGTACCAGCACTGTTTAACAGTCCACCGATAACAAAGGTTGGATCAAGCTTTGCCTGAGCAAAGATTGAAGCAATAAGAGAAGTGGTGGTGGTTTTGCCGTGGGTTCCAGAAACAGCAATGCCGTTTCTGTATCGCATCAGCTCACCCAGCATCTCCGCACGACGAACTACAGGGATATGCAGCTCTCTGGCTTTCTGTATCTCTGGATTGTCCTCATGAATAGCTGAAGATACAACAACTACAGAAGAGCCGTTGACATTTTCTGCGGCATGACCGATAAACACGGTAATACCTAGCTTTTCTAATCTCTCAGTAACCTTGGACTTTGCTATATCAGAACCGGAGATGGTATAACCGCGGTTTAAAAGCACTTCTGCAATGCCGCACATACCGGCACCACCGATACCGATGAAATGAATCCTCTTGACCTTATGCATCAGAGGAACAGTGTGAATATTATTTGTTGTGGTCATTTTATCTTTGTTTACTTATTTTTGTTTTTAATATGTTTTAATTCTTTACAACGCTGTCAATTATGGCAACAGCCTTCTCTGTGGAATCAATGCTTGCAGCATTTCTTGCAGCATCAGACATTGCCTTCAATTTTGCACGATGATCGATTAAATCCTTTATTGTCTCATATAACTTGTCAGCAGATAAATCCTTTTGAGCAAATACAAAAGCAGCACCGGCATCTTTCAGGAACTGGGCGTTCTTGGTCTGATGATCATCTACTGCAGTTGGCAGTGGGACAAAGATTGCAGGAAGACAGGCAGTGCAGGTCTCGGCAACAGTCAGGGCTCCTGCTCTGCAGATAATCAGATCAGTATTCTTATATAAAGAATTCATGTCATCAATAAAATCAGTTGCCTCATACTCAAAGACAGCGCCTTCATACAGTTTTCTTACAGATTCACTGTTGCCTTTACCGCACTGATGAACAACCTTGATTGAATTTTCAGTAAATTTCTTTAATGCAGCAGGAACCAGCTCATTTAAAGCTCTGGCTCCTAAAGAACCACCCACAATAGAGATTCTGATTTTGCCAGAAGTGTAGTCACGAGGAAAATCATGAAGTTCGATAATCTCTTTACGTACAGGATTACCTACCACCTGAACCTTATCTCCACTGAATGCTCCTGGAAATCCAAGCATAACAGAGGAAGCGACCTTGTATAAAAGCTTGTTGGTCATTCCAGCTGCAGCATTCTGCTCATGAAGAACAACAGGAATCTTCTGCAGATAGGCAGCAAGACCACCTGGTCCTGAAGCATATCCACCCATGCCTAAAACTACATCCGGCTTAAAATCCTTAAT
>AUXO010064072.1_pt1 | contig 15639 bp, 16 predicted proteins | sample 768731 | NCBI WGS metagenome assembly AUXO01 (sample SAMN02715735, study PRJNA202380) | gut metagenome | biome: sheep rumen | host: Ovis aries | place: New Zealand: Palmerston North
AATGCTCTATGTCCTTCTTTATTTTTTGCTATTAAGATAAAGTGATAATATTTTTGTCCACTTTCTCTTGTCTCTGTTAAATAAATTTCATTACCTAATGCTATTTTAAAATCTGGATGTTCTTGATGAACTTCATCAGCATAAAAATTGATTTCAGGATGAGAACTCAAACATTCGTGATCTGTGATTGCAATACCAGCTAAACCTAATTCAATAGCTCTATTTATTAAATCTTTTGGTCTGTTTATACTATCTAACAAACGAATATTTGAATAATGTGTGTGGCTATGTGTTTCAAAACGAGGACTCCAATTCATTATATCTCTCCTTTCCTATATATATTATAATATATTTATTATTTTTTATCAATTTCTATATTTTTGATAAGTTTTTTTGGTTTTCGTCCGCAGCTATGTTCCTCCGTGCAATATCCATATACTTCACATTTTGGTTTTAGCATTGCGGTTAAAATTTTTCATTCTTCAGAATAGTCTGCTAATGCTTTGACTATATCATTAAATAATTGTCTATATTCTCAATAAGCTCTTGTGCATAATCTTTGGTGAGACATATCTACCAAATTTCTAAAATTATGTTTACAAACAATTTTGGTTGTCATTCCTAAAGGTAGTAATAAAGCGCTATCTTCTTTTGGAATACCTAAATCATCTAATTGTTTTAAACCTTCTGCAATATCGCTCATAGTTTTAGTATATATTTGCATAGCTTCTTGATTATTTTGTATTTTTGATGGTACAATATAATCGAAGCCATGTTCATAATCAATATATCTTGTACTTGCTTGTAACCTACTAGGAGATCCGCCGATGTGAGTATATCATTCTCTAACAACTCTTGCTGAATATCCATCAAGAGTTAAATAAACATCTGGGAATTCTCACGTGCGGCCATGCTCTGAATTTAAACAATTTACTCCGCGTTTAAAATTTTTTAATTCATCTACTGTATTTGCTCCTCAGCATTCTCCTGCATATTTACCAATAATTTGGATTGGATTTTTACAAGTTTCTTCATTTATAGTAACTTTTCCCATTTTTTGTCACCTTTCTTTTTATATTATAATGCATATTTTTATATCTTTCAAATAGACTATTCAATAGGGTAATCAAGTTCTTTACAATCTATCCCATGACTACAAAAATAATCTATTAAAGGATATCTTTCACTACATGCATTTGTAGGACTTTCATGTACCATAAGAACAGCAATAGGCTCTTCTATAATTTTATGTTTTTTACAATAGTCATCTACAAATTGTTTAATTCCTTTCATCATTGAGTCAAAATCAATTGTTTCAAGTGCTTCTCTATATTCATTTTTTCATAAACACGTATCTGGATTTTTATCTTCACATAGCGGACAGGCAGAGGCGCAAGTAAGCTTTGCTGCATTAATAATTGGCAATAAACGGAGCCCATTAATAATACCTCTTTTATCTATATAAATAGAAGATTTATCTCCATTTTCATGATACCATATTGGATCTCCTAATGCAGTTGACATAGGTATCATATTTTTTTTAAAGTTGCGGATTTGATAAAAATAGCTAACTCTTATTTTCATATACAAAAAACGCGATTATGCATTTTCATAACCACGGTCTCCGCGAAACTTAATTGTATTTTTAGGTTTATAAAAATTATGAATAGCTCTTGAAATAATTAAACTATCACTTTGTTCTTGAGTTTGACCTTCTCTTGGTTTATACCTAAAAGCAAAGCGTGTTTCTCTAATTCCGCTTGCAGCGTCTATAATTTTATAGACACCAATTTTGTTTCCTTTCTTTTGGATTTCTTTATACCAAATAGCATATTTATCATATACCAATTCTTTAAACTCATATTTATTATTTATCATCTTTTTCATTTCTCTACCCCTTTCTAATAATTACAAGTTTTTTTGCTGCACGAGTAGCAGCTGTATACAACCATTTTTTATGTTCTTCTTTATCAAATGGAAAACCTTCTTCTATAACTAAAACATTATCTCATTCACTACCTTGTGCTTTATGACAAGTAATTGCATATCCATAAGTAAAACTTAATGGTATTTTTCCTGCGAATTTAATATTTTTGCTTAGTTTAAAATTTTCTCTAAAATTTAAAGTAGGTTCTCCTTCTAAAATCATTTTTTTATCCATAATTAAATTATTAAATTTAGTAATTCCATCATCTGAATTAAAATTTCCTATTACAGTATCAATTTGATCGATACGTCCATTTGTTACATATAATGGAATTTTTTGAAAACTTGAAAAACAATTTTCCAATGTTCCAATAGTCCCATTAACAAGAGGAGATTCATCATCACTAATAATTTCCCAATAGTTTCTTAAACAAATAACCTTATCTCCATCTTCTGGCTGATCTCCGCGTCCTAATAAATCTCTCATTTGTTTATTTAATGCTACTCTTGTTGCATTTGTAGCACATATAACTTGATCTGCCCATTGTAACATTCCTGTTGATAATTCGTCCGCATCTAAAATTTGTACCTCTTTTCCAACATAATGATTAAGCGGCTTCCCAGCGCGGATATCCATAGTTAATTTAATTATTTCACTTTGTTCTTCCTGTCTCATAATTTCATCTAAAAATATATCTGGAGTATCTAATAGATGATTATCATCTTCTTTATTAATAGGTGGTAACTGTCCAGGATCTCCTAAGCATAAGATATGAACAGGATATTTTTTTAATTGTTGTAGTAAATCTTTTGGTACCATACTACATTCGTCTACTATTACAATTTTATAGGGGATTTCCGCAACAGGTTTTCTAAAGAAAGTTCCATTAGACCTAGGGAAATATTCATATAATAATTTATGTAAAGTAGAAACATTTTTATTTCCTTTTTTTTGTAATACTTGGGTGGCTTTACCAGTAAAAGAGGTATATACAACATCTTTTTCTGGGTCAATTCCATCTTCTGCAAGGGCGGCAATGATAAATTTGATAAGAGTTGATTTTCCTGTTCCAGCGTATCCGCTAATTACAGTATACTTTACTCCAGCTCTATATCTATTAACAGCAATTTCTAACCCTTGAGTTTGTTTTTTATTAAGAATTATAGAGTCCATAATACCTCCTTTATATTTATATTATATTTTTATTTTATACATTTATCAATTAAAAGTTATATTTATTTTGTCCTATTATTTCATAATCTTTTATAAGAATTTGTGGTGTTACATATCCATTTCATTCATTTGCATTGCAAGTTCCAATAACATTTAAACTTATATAACCATCTGTATATAATCTATCATATTCTTCTTGACTACTTCCAAATTTAATTAAACTTATCTTATTAGGTAAAGTAATTTTTAAAGTAGGTTTTTTATCTGGACTCATTAAAGTTAAATTATCTTTTGTTACTTTTAAATCTTCAACACAAATTAAACTTTCATCAATATCTTGACCTCATAAATCATCGAGGTCAGCAATTTCTAATATAGTTTCAGGTTTTACATCAACGCCTTTAAATATATAATCAACATAATATAACGGTTCTGATTCTAAATCTTTTAAACTTTCATCTGTCTTTTTTATAAAATCCTCGATATTTTCTTCTCGAATTCCAATACCAAATGCATTTTGATGTCCTGTTGCATATTCTACTAAACCAGTTTCTTCACATATATCCTTAAAATTATCTATTCCAGATTTAGAATATCCGCGCGCACTTCCACGATAACTTACATTTGCATCTATTGTAGGAATTTTATCTATTGCTACATTTTCTGCATAAAATTCTTTATGTTTTATAAGCATCAAAACGGGTCTTTGATATTTAGCCATTATCTTGTTAGCTATTAAACCTGCAATATTAGAATCTACTTGACCAGGTTCTAATAAGAATAATAAAACTTTATGTTCCATTAAATTATTTTCTTTTATTTTTCTTTCAACTAATTCCATTCCAGCGTCTTGGGCTCTAGTTTGTCTGTTTTTTACATTAGTAGCAACTCTTAATGCTTGGTCTATTATACGTTCAGTCTCTCCAATTAAATGACCTCTCTTAGTAGAAGGAATACTATTGAAAGCTTTCGTCTTTAACATTGAATCAAATAATAATTGTTTCTCTTCCAAAGTTCCACTTCTAACCATACTATTTATGAAAGGGACTATATAAAATGCGGCTCCTATCGGAGTTATGCGGCCTCCTAAAGAATAAGAGTTTTTATCTGCCATTCCATATATAAACGGATTTTTTATATTATCTTGTTTAAAGCCCTCTGTTATAATATGTTTAGTTTCTATTGAACGAAGACTCATCATATCTCCGCAATTTCCTAAAGCAGCTAAATCTATATATTGATAAGCATTATTTTTGTTTAATAATGTATCTAAATATCTACAAAATTGCCAAACAACTCCCGCACCAGATAAATCTTTATTTGGATAATCAGATAGTTGATTGTTAATACAAATTGCATCTGTTGGCATATGATCTGCTTCGTGGTGGTCTAAAATAATTATAGTTTTTCCTTCATCTGAAAGTTGCTTATGATATTCATAGTCATTACTAGAAGAATCTGGAGCTATAATTAAATCTATTTCTTTTTTTTCTATAAAATCTTTACAGTCTGATAAACCATGAGTTTTATCTTCATGTAAAAATCAATCTAAATAATTTTGACACCATGCAGGAAATAAATCATTCAAATAATTTATTAATATTGCGGATGATGTATATCCATCACAATCACAATCTACAATAATCATACATTTTTTATTTTCCTGAATTGTTTTTATTAAAGCAATTGCTGCTTTTTTTAATAGGTCTTCTCCAAATAACTTTGGATCGTTTATATCTTTATCAGTAGTATTTAAATAGTGGTGTATCTCATTAAAATCAATATGTCTATTTGTTAAAACTTGTTGAATAGGGGTATAATCAGGATTAATTTTATTTATTAATTGATATCTCATTATTTTTCATCCTTCCCAACTGTTAAAAAGGCACAAAGTCCAAATCCGCAAAAGACACCTAAAACATATGCACCTAATACTATTAATATTGTTTCCATTTATTTTTCCTCCTTTATATTATATTACAAACTTATTCTTTTGTCAAATAAAGTCATAAAAGTCTCAGGCCCTTTATCAATAGGAGAATCTTTATAGTCTAATAGATTTTCTTTATCAAACATATATGATACTTTTACATATTGGCTATATTTTTTATTTATATCTTTTAATTTTTTTACCCAGCCAGTATGTTCTTTATCTCCAAGTTCTTTAAATTGTTTATCAAAAGCAATAATAATTTCTTCTACTTCTAAATCTAACAATAACTTTACTTGAAAACTTGATAATGCGCTTCCACAGACAGCAACAGATATATCATTTTCTTCTCCAAAATAAGATGCATATAGTAAACAAGACTTTTCTCCTTCAAAAATAATTGCTTTTTTTATTAAATTAATATTGTTTTTACTAAAATTTAAATTATATAAATTGAAACCAAGAGGATGATTATACATAATATGATTTAAATACATTGGTCTATATTTACCATATATTTCATTATCTTTAATTAAAGTTCTTTCTCTAATCCCTATTAAAACATTATCTTGATTGAAATGAGGAATAACGATTGCGGCAGTAGATGGATTATAACATATCTTATGTCTTTTCATTACTTCTTGTGTAATGTTTTCTTGTTCCCATGGTAATATACGAGGATGAGGAAGATATTCTAAAATTTTATCATCAAAGTTTTTAAATTCTACTTTTTTGTTATTATAATTATCTAATATTTTATTATAATTATTTAAAATTTTCCAATCTTCTAATACTTCTTCATTATTTTCAAAATTTTTATTTTCTATGCTAATTCCAAAAAAGTTAACTATATAATAATAAGCTTGATTTAAAGAATAATTTTTATCCCCATCAAGCTGATGAATTTTAATAACTAACTGGAAAATATCAAAACTTTCGCTACATTCTGTAAAGCAACGAAAAAGTTTTGTATTATCATAATAATATAACTTATGAGAATTACCACCATGACAAATTGTACGAGACATGATATAATCTTCTTTTTGTTGAGGCTCTGCCCCAAGAGCAGCTAATAAAGAAAATACTTGATCTAGAGTTAAGTTATTTTTTATTTCATCTAAATTATTATTCATATAAAAGCCACCCTTTCTTTATCTAAAATGCACTTGCACTATTTGTCGGATTAATATTAATTTGAAAATCAGGCAAATCAATAATTTCATAATTATATGTGGTTGCAAACATTGGCTCTATTCTACATATACCCCTGTCCGCCTTACACCATAATAATATATCTTTATATTGTCCTCTTCTGTTTTTATAAACAGATATTTTTATTGTAGGTTCAGGAAGATTTTGTTTCACAAGAATTGGTTTTAATGCATCTTTATCTTCTTGACTCGTTTGAAGCATAATTGCGCCGTAATCAATTTTATCAGCGATAGATTTTGCTCCTCTTAATAAGTTTTGGTCATATTGTTGAGCTGTAATATAATCTGCATTTAATTGAGTTGCCGTCATAATAAATACGCCATATTCATTACATAAATCTTTTAATCTAATTGCTATCATAAATAAAACATTATCTTCTCTAAGTCCTTTAATTCCAGCTTTTGTTGAAACTTCTCCAAGTATTTTTAAAGAAGTATGTAGATAATCAAAAAATACATAGCGGATACCCCATTCATGTATACCAAATTTTATAGCATTTTCTATATCTTGTAAACTAAAATCAGGTAATCTTTTTATATGTAATGGAGATTTTTTTATTAACTTAGCCGCATACTTTACTCTATCCAATTCTCCTTCTTCATAATGATTATATATAATATGAGATTCATTAACTCCACTTAAAAAGGCCAACATCATAGTTTGTATTTCATCAACTTCTTGTTCTGTTGTAATAAATAAAGTTGGTTCTTTTGTTCCATTAACTTTCCATTGATTAGTAGTTAAATCATATATTTCATCACAAGCAATATTACAAGCATCTGCTATCATAGCTCTTGTTTTTCCAACACCTGTTGCCGCACTTCTTAAATATAATTTTTTTAATCTTGCACCTCTTGTAATTGTATTAATTAATGGACCATATAGTGGATAACCGACTTCTGGAGTTTTTTGCAATCTATCAATAAGCTCTTCAATATTATCTCCAGCTTGAACATAATCTTCATCTGTCCCATCAACATATTTTAATTTTATTTCATTTATTTTTCTATCTATTATATCAGCAATTTCTTCAAGAGAAGTATTATCTAACCAATCTTCTTGTGCTTGTTTTTTCTTTATGTCTAAAATATTATCTGCATCATAAAGCCATTTCAAATCTAATCCAGCTTTATCATACATTCTTAATAAAGTCATTTTTTTCATACGAGTATAATAATATTCAAAAGTAGAAATAGAAACATTTTGTGAAACATTTTCTAAATATTCTCTACCTTTATTACTTTGATAAACTCCGTAAGAAGTTGGTCTATTATATAAATAATCTTCTATTGAATTAATATTAATTTCTTTAGCTCCTAAAGTATGTAAATTATAAATTGTTCCAAATATAATTTTATGGAATTCATTAGGAAAATCTTCTTCAAAAAACTTATATTTTTCATTATCTAAAATATCGGGATTATTATAAATATTTCCAATAATTTGAACAATCGCTGGAGTGTCTACATATTTACTTTTCATTTTCATTTCCTCCCTTTATTTCTATATCTCATAATTTTGGCGGCGCCACATATATTCTAGGTGAATCAATAGTAATTTGTTCAACCCTTCTTTGAATAGTTTTATTTTGATTTGCATTTTGTGCAAGATATAATCCATAATAATATGTCTTTGCATCATTATATATATAAGGTAAAATACCGATTCCGCCATTTGTTTTTTCAAGAGTATTATGTTTTACATCAAACCACCAAATAAGTGCTTTTAGCATACCGCTATATGTAAAATTATATTCTTTTTTATAGTTTGTTATTTGTTTAGAAATTTTTGCAGAAACTGTATTTAATTCAAATTTTTGTTTTATATAAGCAATTAACGCTTCATAATCTTTTTCTTCTTGGTTTTTCCCGAGTTGGACTTTATCATAACATTTTTTATGAGCGTATCTTCTAGAATTAGCCATGACAAATTCTTCTTGGTTTGCATCAAAATCTAAGTTGCAATAGAAACATTTTACGATATGCTTTGCCATATTTATTCCTCCTTATATATATTATAGTATATATTTATTAAAAAATCAAAAAAGACGCTTTGAGGCGTCTTTTATATTTATTATATATTTGCTTTTTCTAATTCTTTTAAATCAGCAATTATTAAAGATAAAGCTTCAACTTGAGTTCTAGACATTTGACTAACTTTATTTCCTCTGCCTAAATATTTCTCTGTAATTTCTGTAATTCTTGGAGAATATTTAGTTTCAAAAGAATCTCCTGCTTTTGCAATAATTCTATTAATGCTATTTTGGAAATCTACCATAAGTTGGTCAAAATCTAAATCAACTTTAGTATCATCAAGATATAAATTGCTTCTTTCTTCAGTGAAATAATTTTTATCTTCTTCTTTTGCTTGCATGTCTATTGCATCTGCAATTGCTTTTGTTAAATTATCATAAGAAAATTCTATATAATCTGGAGTATATTTAAATCTACTTCCAGCCATATATCTATTTGTGCCTCTCATAAATAATAAAGTTTTATCAGCTTTTTTACCATCTTGATCAACTGTTACAACTCTTGAATAACCTATAATATCTGCCATACGAGATACTATATTTGTAGCTCTTTTATCAAGAGTAGGCACAATTTGATTATATTCTTCTCCACTTTCATTTTTAAAAGTTTTATCAGTAGCATGGCTAATTATAACTAGACCATAATCCATTTGAACGATACTTCTTAAAGCTTCATCAAATTCAGTACTAACCATTCCATAACCTTTTCCATATCCAATATCACTTATAGAATCAACACCGAATCCACCATCTGGTCTTTTTGCATTGTCGCATATATATTTAGTACAATAATCATAAGCAATATCAGCAGTATCTATTACTATTGTGGAAAATTTTGCTTTAACTTCATCTTTTTTTAACTCTCTCAAAGTTTGTTTAAATTCAGACCAAGAATTGATAGGTTGAGCTATAATTCCTGGAATTGCATTGTATCCTTTTTCAAATGCTAAAAGCAAAGCTTCTGGAAAATGAGCGGCAGTTGTTGTTTTACCGCTCTTTGGTTCTCCATAAAAGAATACGCTATATCCACGTAAATTTCTACTAACTTTATGAGGAGTTAAAGATAATAAATCTATTGCCATATAAATTCCTCCTATTTTTTAGTAAAAATTAATTAGAATGTAAATCCAGCTGTTTTTGTTGCTGTTGTAGCAGCGCTACTAGTTGAATCTGATGTTGTTGAAGCTTTACTTGCTTTATATTCATCAGCTTTTTTCTTAATATCTGCTAAATAAACTTCTCTATCAGCAGCCGCTTTTTGTAATTCTGCAGCTGTTAAAATATTTTCATCGCCGAAATCATAAGGAACTTTTGCAGTACCTGTGATAACCCAATCTTTATTTGTGTTTTGATATGTTCTAACTGCAGCTTCTCCAAATGCACTTTCTACTTCTTGTTTAGTTATAACTGTAGTAGAAACAATTTTTCCCCAAACTTTTGTATAAACAGGATTTGCATTTGTTGCTCCTAGATCTTCAAAATATTTCATACCATCTGCATTTTCAACTTTAAATTCTACAGGTAATAATGCATTTCTAAAATTGAAAATTGCTCCTCTTACAGAAACATAATCTTTATCGATATGTTTTTCTGGGTCAGCGTCTACATGACTTACATTTGTAATAACCATATCTACTGAGAATGTATTTCTAGTTTTTTCATCTCCTAAAGTATTTACAATTGTTACAAATCCGCCTTCATTTGTTTTTGCAGAAACTAATTCATCATTATTATTATAAAAATCATTTAATGCTAACGCAGTATCAATTCTTACTTTTGTTGCATTTTCTTTTCCTACTGAAGTCCAAGTTTTATTTTCATCTATAATTTTCTTTAAAACTCCATAAGTACTATTCTTATTTCCATTTTTATTATTTTCTGTAACATAAGTGAAATGTACTTTTATTACATTTAAACCTTCTTCATCAGTTGCAACTTCAATATTACCTGCTATAAATTCTTTATTGAAATTTGGTGAAGATTGATTTTGCACCTTTTTTACAGATAAATCATGTTGATAAATGTAACCTTCAATTCTTTCTGTGTTTTGTGGTTTTCTCATTTTTTCTTTCTCCTTTTCTTTTTTTAATTTACTTTTTAAAATAATTTAATTCATCAATACTATATTTGCATATTTATCATTATGATTTAATTATTTCTAATATATTATAGTAAAAAAATTCTTTTTTGTCAAATTTATTTAATTCCTGAATTGCTATTATATCCAAATTGATCTGATTGATATAATTTTATATAGAATTTTTCTTTTTCATTGAGTTGATCTCGACTACATTCTTCTAAAACTTCAAAAGAAAAACATTCAAGTCCATCTTCCATCATAGCCTTATATAATTTATTGTTTGCGGGAGTATCGATTCCTAACCCGGCTTTCGCGTGATTTTTCCAACGAGTTGCGATATCAACAGCTTGACCTATATAAACTAAGTCAGTTTTTTGATTGGTTATTTTATATATTCCACATTTTTCTGCAGTTGCCGCGCCTAATACATTAGCACAAACTTGATTCATTGGCTTTTGATAAAAAGTCGACCAAATAAGCATACGCAAAATACGAGGATTGTTTAGTTTATATTCTATATCTCGAAGTATTTTTACATCTTTTAAATCAACTTCAGAGACTTGAGGACAATAGAAAGATTGTTTATTTTTTGTTTCTTGCTCTTTTAATTGAGCTTCTAGTGCGGCAGCTCGTGTCGCAGAGATTTTATCAAGATCTTTACGAGTATTTTCTATCTTTTGTATTAATGAGTCTTGTAAATTATCATAATTTTTTTGTAATATATCTATTGCTTTATCATGTTCATGTTCAACATTTTTATATTCTTGATCTAAAGAATCATGATACTGGGTAAATGCTTCATGGGCAGCCGCATTCATATTTCTTGTCAAATCTTCAGCAGCTTTAAGAGCCATTTTTTTTACTTCAATATTATGTTCTATCCCTTCAAGTTCTTTAGTTTTAATAATTTTTTCAATTTCTAATTTTTTATTTTTTTCTATTGTTTCATTATCTATTTCTAAAAATTTATGTTTTCTTATAATATTTATAACTAATAGAATACAACAAATAATTAAAAAAGTTATTATAAATATATCTTTCATAAAATCAATTCCTTAAATGAAAAGAAGGAATTGGCTTCCCAACTCCTCCTATTTTTTGTTTAATAATTAGTCAGCGTCTTCTACTGCATTGTAATCAAAGTTTTCGCCGTCTTCAGTTAATGAAATGAATTTAACTGTTTTATGAGTTCCATCTTCTAATTCGATTTCTCTTTCAGTTCTTTGCATTAAACCTTTTCTTTGGAATGCAGATGTAACGATACCGTTAACACTTCTTACTGCTAATCCTGTTCCTTCAGCGATGTCAGCAGCTGTAATTCCTTTTGCTTCATTTGCTTTTACATAATCATAAACTAATTTACTATTTTCACTAATTTTTGCCATAGTCTTTTTTCTCCTTTTCTTTTCCTTTAATTATTTTTTACAAATACATTTTACTTAAAAATTTTTACTTTTTCAATAAATTATTTTCTTGTATGTATTCATCAATTCTTAGTAGCTCATTAACTGAAAGACCTTGAACCAATTGTTGCATAGATTGGATATATTTATCTATTTCTTTTTTAGAATTTGTAGATTGACATTTTCTCTCTATATCAACAATTTGTTGAGCTATTTGTTTTATTTTTTTATCTTTCATATAAATATTATATACAAAATTTTTTAATTCATCAATTGATTTAAAGCATAGCCTGGAATTCTTCTTCTGTAATAATCGGGATTCCTAATTGCTTAGCCGCAATATTTTTGCTTGAAGTTGAAGTAATATCATTATTAATTAAATAATTTACTTTGCTTGACATTGAACTTACAACTTTTCCGCCATTATTTTCTATATAAGTTTTTAATTCATCTCTATTTTTATAAATATGGACTTTTCCTGTTATACAGAATGTTTTGCCTTCTAATGAATTATTATTTTGTATCTCTTTCTTTTGTATCTTTAGGGCATAATCCACTACATCATCTATTTCTTTATAATCAAAATTCAATAATGCAGCAGCCATAGCTTCTCCAAAACCATCATATTCAGTAAAATTAAAACCAGATTCAATCTTATATCTAAAATCTTCATATGTTGGTATATATTTAATCAATTCTTTTGCAACAGCACGTCCTATTAATGGAATTCCTGCAGCAGAAATAACCATATCTAAAGTTGGGTTTTTACTATTTTCTATTGCGTTCAAGATCCTCTCAACAGATTTTTCTCCAAAACCTGCTTGTTTTTTCCAATCATTTTGATGTTCTTTTAATTTATAGATGTCTATAAAACAAGAAACCCATCCAAGTTCAATAAGTTTTTCGAGAGTTGCCTTTGAAAGCCCTTTAATATCTAATCCATTTTTCCCACAAAAATGATCTAGTCTATTGATTAATTTTCCTTGACATTGCGGATTAGTGCAATATAATGTGACTACGCCATCATTATTTTTTAACTCGGTATGGCTGCCACATACTGGACATTCCTCACATCTAAAATCAGATATTGTGAGTTCCTTTTTCTCAGCCCAGGATACTTGTGGTATAATCATGTTTGCTTTAAAAATCTTAATAAGTTGTCCTTTATAAGGTTGACCTAAAGTCTCCATCATAACACTAATATTATGTAAACTTGCTCTTTCAACAATAGTTCCATCTATATCAATAGGTTCAAAAACTGCTACCGGTGTTAAAATGCCGGTTCTACCCATTGTATATTCAATATTTAATAAATGAGTTTCATATTCTTCATCATAAAATTTATAAGCCATTCCACCTTTAAAATGATGGTCTGTGCGGCCTGCCGCATTATACTCATCAATATTATTGTATTTAAATACTACTCCATCAATTGGGTAAGATAAATCTTTACAAATATTTTGAATTCCTTTTATACTATTATTTAAATCAAAATTTGTTATCATTTCAATATTAGGGACTGTAATAAAACCTAAACTTTCTAATACTTCAAATTTTTCAGATAAGGTTTTAATATTTGGTAAATTTGAAATACAATCCCAGGCAACAAATGTTAATCTCCTCATTGCGCACTCTTTACTATCCAGTAAACGAATACTGCCAGAAGCAAAATTTCTTGGATTTTTATATTCTTCTTCAAAATATTTAAAATCATTATAAGTGCATATAATCTCTCCATCTATAATTAATTCATTTTTATAAGCAATTTTATTAGGAATAGACTTTACTTGTAGTGCATTATGAAGAATATCTTCTCCTACCAATCCATTACCACGGGTTTCCGCACTTACTAATTTTCCATTTAAATACTTTAATGAACAAGTTAAACCATCCATTTTTGCCATAACAATAGAACTTTTATTTTTCAAAAAGTTTCTTATAACATCTATATCTTTTGTTTTATCTAAAGACAACATAGGATGATTATGTTCAACTTTATTAAGTTTATTAACAACTTGATAATTTACTTGTTGAGTAGGACTATCTTCACAATAAGTATTATATTGATTTTCTAATTTTTGTAATTCAAAATACATATTGTCCCATTCTTGATCTGATATTTCTGGTTTTCCTTCATCATATTTTTTTGTATAATAATTTAATTTGTCTATTAAATTTCTTATTTGTGTCAAATCTTGGTCTATCATAAGAAGTCCTCCTCTCTTTCTTTTATCTATATATATTATATACTAATTTTTTTATAATATCAATAAAAAAATGCAAGATTAATTATATTTTTTACTAGTTAATTAAACTATTTACATATTTCAATGCTTTTTTAAAAGCATGTTTATTAAATCCGCCTTTTACAAATGAAGTTTGAATTAAATGGTCAATAATTCCCATTTCAGAAAAATCAAAAGTTTCATCATCTAAAATAATATATTTATCATTTTCTTTCGCATTATCTGTTAAATATGTAACAATTTCTAATCCTCTATCTGGGCCTGTAGAAGTTTTTTCTCTTATAGACATTCCATATTCTGCTAATCTTGCATTGATAATAGCAATATCTATATTATTTAATCTCCAAGTACTACTAAGGACAATAATTGGTTTATATTCTTTCTTTTTTATATGTTGATATAATTTCATTAAATTATTTAAACTTTTAGGATTAAAAGGCATATTTTGACAACTCATAATACCTTTTACATGATGTCTTTTATAACATTTTAAAGCATAGTTTTCATCATTTAAAACACCATCTATATCTAAAAATATAAAAAATTTATTATCCATATAATTTTCCCTCCTTTTTATATAAAAATTATATAATATTTTAAAAAATAAATCAAATAAAAAAGGTAGTTATTATAATTTAACTACACTTTTTACTTGATTTTGAATTAATTTATTTCCTATTGCAGTTCGATCTAAAACTGGAAGTTCTGTTGCTTCAATGCATATACTATTAGGAGAACCTATTAATAAAATGCTACTATCGTTATCTACTAAAGCGGCTCCCGCTAATTCTTCAACAGAACCTTTGACACCTTTTCCTGGATGCCCTTGAGGAATAAATTTAGAAGTTTCACATTTTTTACCAGTTCCTGATTTATTTATAAATGCTATATATTGTGTTTTTGTTTTATCAATAGGTAATCCTATTAATACTTCGTCATTTTCATTTAATTTTATTCCTTTTACTCCTTGAGTAACTCTTCCAACAGGGGCAATGTCTGTTGTAATAAATCTAATTATCATACCTTTTTTCGTAATAAGGACTAAATCTTCTTCATTCATAAATAATACATTTGCGATACTATCATTTTCTTTTAATTTTATTGCTTGTGAGCCTGTTGATTTTTTAAGAGAAGTATATTCTTCTAATAAACTTTTTTTAACTAATCCTTGTTTTGTTATAAAAACTACATATTTAGTATTTGGTTGTCTATTTAAACTCGCTGCCGCAATAACTTTTTCATTAACGTCCATTTGAACTAGTGTTGAAATATTTTGACCTTTAGACACATTTGTTCCAATAGGAAGTTTATCTACTAGTATTTTATACATTTTTCCACAATTTGTAAATAATAATAAATTATCAATAGTATTAGTTGAAATAGAGGCTAATATTGCATCATTTTCAGATTTTACACCTTTACCATTTCTTTTTTGAGTTCTAAAACTTGATTTAGGAATTCTTTTTACTTCTCCAGTTTGAGAAATCATTACTACTACATCTTCTGGAATAACCGCAGCAACTTCTTTATCTTCTTTTGGTAAATCAATTTGAGTCAATTCAGTTCTTCTTTGATCTCCATACTTTTTAACTAAATCAGATAATCTTGTTCTAATTATTGATAATTGAGCATCTTT
>AUXO011348320.1_pt1 | contig 15633 bp, 12 predicted proteins | sample 768731 | NCBI WGS metagenome assembly AUXO01 (sample SAMN02715735, study PRJNA202380) | gut metagenome | biome: sheep rumen | host: Ovis aries | place: New Zealand: Palmerston North
ATTATATCAGATCGATCCGATACACATGAAAACAGACACGGCAGGAAACTGTCAAACCCAGACTTTTTAAGGAGTAATGCTTTATGAGTATGAACAGTTTATTTAGAAACACAGCTGAAAGAATCAAGAACTGTCTGAAAAAGGCAGCCGTTATGGGAATGTGCATCACCATGGCAGGTTCTGCCGCTCTTCCCGCATCCCTCCCTGCAGAAGCGGCTTCTGTCAGGAAGTGCTATACGATCAGTTCTTCCAACACGACCGTCTACAGCAACACCGGTCTGACCAGCAGATACGGCGCGATCTACGGAAGCGATGAGGTCACCGTCCTTGACGTACAGAGCAGATACTGCAAAGTATCCTATCCCACATCAAAGGGCAGTAAGACCGGATATATTCCCACCAGTGCCATTCTGACCAAAACAACCGGTTCCGATTACAGGGCCAGCGCAAAGATCACGACCTACAAGAGGCCCGGCGGCAGCAGCTACGGTTATATCGCAAGCAATGATATCGTCAAGGTCCTTGGAGAAAGGAATGGCTATACCCAGGTCAAGTATCCTGTTTCAGGCGGTTACAAGTACGCTTTCATTACAAACTCGGACTGCAGCAGATACATTAAGGGAGGTGGATCCTCATCCGGTACTTCTTCCGCAGGGACACTGACAAACGCCCTTTACAAAATCAATGTTTCCGGTTCCAAAATCACCTGCGGTTTTGACGGTTACAAGAATACAAAGGGGCGGCATGAGGGAATCGATTTCGTGTATTACCAGGGGACAGCCGTATATTCCCTTGCCGACGGCGTCGTGACTAACGTTGTGAGGGGCTATAACGGTTCAGGCGGTCTCTCCACCATTGCGATCTATAACAGCACCTATAACAAGACCATCATTTATCTGCATTCCGCGCCTCTCTCCGGTATCAAGACAGGTCAGTCCATCCGTAAGGGGCAGCAGATCGCAACAGAGGCTTACAGAGGCGTATCATCCTCTTCTTCCGGACATACACATGTGGAAGTCCGCAGCGGCAGATGCACAAACGCCGCAAAGAGCGTAAATGACTACAAACTTGACAACGCAAATCCCACTTCCTTCTTCAACAGTCTCGGCTACATCGTAAAATAATCCTTTCTTTCACGCATCAGCTAACTCTACAGGGTCCTGGTATCATTCTCTGGTACCAGGGCCCTGCTTACTATTTACATCCAGTTTTTAGAAGTCTCTGTCAGAGAGTCGAGCATGTATCTACTGAATGTCCACTTTTTGATCAGCATGGGGCAGAAGCGCAATGTTTTCAGGATTCCTGGCAGATGAAAGGGCTTCCTCCAATAATCAATCAAAGAATAGCCATACTTGAGCCGGAAATCCTGTATAGAGATCAAAATACCGGAATACATACTGACTCCGGCCCGATATAAAGTAAGTGAAAGATAACCAGTCCCCTTCTGACGAGCGGATTGCAGGTGCAGTTCCTATTCGAAGTCTCCCTCAAACTCTGAAAGCCCTTCTGTTTCAAAGATTTTTCTGTAATAATCCAGATCTGTGAGACTGCGTCTGCTAATTGATTGGTTTTTGGAAAAATCTCTTTCTCCCAACACAACATCTTCAAGGTAAATGACAAGAATGGGAACCTCTTTTCTTGCGGAGATCCATTTCAGTTCCTTTCTGCACCATGTGCTTTTGATATAGTCGTGGGAAGCCAGGATAATACAAAAGCTGCAGCTATTTGCTTTATCATCAAGTGTTTTTTCCCAGTCTGTTCCGGTCCTGATCCCGTCATCATACCAGAGTCTGTAATGTTTAGATCGTAAATGCTTTACCAGCGCAAGGGCATGATCTTCATCTTTATGAGAATAACTCAGAAAGATAAATGGCTTTGATCCTGTATATGCTTCCGGCTTTCCCTTGGCATTCACAGCATACTTGCTGTATACAGATGAGAAATATTTTGCACTTTCTATCTCATAATCTTCCTCGACACGGCCGATCTCCATTCCAGCCTTATGTTCATTTGCTATGACACCATCAAACATCCTGTATGTTTTCGTAATATCTATGATTTCTCCTTTTGTCGTTCTCGGAGAAAGACTGGCATACACGACCTGTTTAACTATAAAGCCTTTTGCTTCCAGAAAGCGGATCGTCATCAGGGATGCAAGAGCAGCCGTTCTGAAACCACCGGTAAAATCTATATAAATATACGCATCATAGGGATTCGGAATGTCATCTTCCAGCTTCTGCAGGATATGCTCTCTTCTCAGTTTATCGATATTAAGAAACCTGAAAATCTTATTCTGGGTCCTTTTATCTTTGAAACGTTTTTTAAAGCTGTCCTTGTCCAGGCTTTTCATATAGGAGAGCAATGTGTCCCTGTAGTATTTTTCTGTTGTCTTTCCATCAGGATTCAGAAACTCCCCGGCATACTCCCTGCTGGTAAAATCAGGACAGTTAATCACCGCTTTGCATGCGTTTGTGCTGAAAACTATTACCTTTTCAAACCATACATGCTTTTCATGCAGTTCCCTGACAAGATATTTTCCAGGTGCTTCACTGGAAAACATACCTGTCAGCATTTCTCCGTTGTTCGTGTAGGTATACCTCTGCATTTTTCTTATATCAAAATTACTTAGTGTCGTAACAAGAATATTCATAAGATTTTCACTCCTTAAATACCTTATCCGGCTTGGCAGGCAAAGCCCTGAATGCTTATTATCCGGCCAGTAGCGTGAATTGAACATTCAATCCAAAAACCGAGGAGACTTTTCTCTGCGTCTCGCCCCAATCTCCCGTTATTATGGTTCTCTTCCAGACACAACAAAAAATCTTCTCGCAGGCCAGCCACCAAAAAAACAACTCTGATCAAAGCAGCGTATATCTCCCAAAGCCGAACTTCGTATTGCTGCCGATGTGGGTTATTTCTCCGGCCAGAAGCAGGGTATAGATTTCATCATCGATATTCTCAAGGTCCATGTATCCCTTGATTCCCTTCAGATGGATCTTTTCCTTATGACTGGTAGAATACCGTGCCGTATGAATGTTTTCCACCTGCTGTCCCGTCATCAGCGGGAACTTTCCCGAAGGATCGTATTGTGGAACTTCTATACCTTCATAACAGTCCAGCATATAGATCCGCCGACAGAGAGATGTTATGACAGGTTCCGGATCAAACTGCCGGATCTGGTCACCCATGAATTTAATCGCCACGGGCGAGTGGAACTTCATCCTTGTGTTTTTTATACCGGTCCGCATCCTGTAGATCACATAGTCACTCAGAGTATGAATATCATATCTTCCCATGTCGATATCAGAGCCAAGCACCAGTGCCTGTCTCTGTGTATTCGTGACACTTCTGACCGTGAAATGAGCATGATCCTTTCCGAGCCCTTCCCGGCCAAGCATGGAAAAAGCCTCCAGGATCTGATAGAAGAAAACGACGGTTCCTCCGAAGAGAGTCATCTCAAAGGGAAGTATTTCTCCTTTATAATAGACTTTCCGGAAGTCCTCACAGTCAAGGACAAATCCAATGCTCTCTCCCTCTGTTACAAAGGGCGGTTTTATCGCAAAGGGAGAATACATGATCCTTTGGACAATACAGTCCTTTCTGAATCTGCATTGATCACAGTCTCTGTCAGCAACGCAACAGCTGCGAAGCAGCATCTGTCCCATGCCGCCTCGCAGTGCAGAAGCCTTGTTGACCGGAAGAATGGAATCTTCCTCTATTTCCAGTTCAAAATGTAGCCTGATATAGGGAATATCAAGCATTGTTGCAATACGCTTATTCATCAGTTATTTAATTACCTTGACAAGAATAATAAGCTGACCTCACAGATCAGCAACTGTTTCTTCCTGTATCAATAAGGGAAATGTATTCTTCTGCAATATGCATCCTGCGAAGATCCGAAAGTTCACCTGTGATGCCGCAGCCGGGAAAATCCTTGAATTTTGCTCCTGAAAAGTCTACATCCTTCAAAACAGCATCTTTGAATGTGACATTTTTGCCTATTTTTGCATCAATAAATGTCACATGTTCAAACCTGGTTGCTTTAAAGAAGTACGGTTTTTCTGGTTGCTTATTTCTGTCGATATTTACTGAAAAAGCCAATCCGGAGGCTTTTTTCTGACTAACAGTTTTTTCCTCTTCATCAGTTTCGTTCTCTTTATATTGCCCAAGCACAGCACTATTGAAACTGACATACGACATTTTAGCAACCAAGAAATCTGCTTCCTTTATCCTGCATCCACTAAAATCACAAAATTTTATTTCTGATCTACGAAAATCCAGCTTTTCGAATAATGCCACAGCACTATTGAAACTGACATACGACATTTGAGCATCCAAGAAATCTGCTTCCTTTATCCTGCATCCACTAAAATCACAAAATTTTATTTCTGATCTGCGAAAATCCAGCTTTTCGATTAATGCCACAGCACCCACAGCACTATTGAAACTGACATACGACATTTTAGCATCCAAGAAATCTGCTTCCTTTATCCTGCATCCACTAAAATCAGAATATTCTACACTTTGAGAAGTATCTGATAAATAAATTCTATCTATCTCTGCATCAGAAAAGTTCAATGCTTTTATAGTCATCAGATCTATTCCCTGTAATCTCATCCGGGAAAAATCCTGAAAGTTAATGCCTCTTGTCCCTGTAAGATTCTCCGCAACTTTAGCACTTATGTCGGTTTGACAGCTTATAAGCAGACTTCTGACCATCCTTTTAACTGTCATAATGGCATCCTCTGCATAATAATCCGTCTGATCCCCCATAATAGGTCCGTATAATGTCGGATACTCTTTTTGAAACAGATCAAATATATCTTCATACAGTCTTTTTAATGTGCTTGAGTTATCCTTACATAGTGTAGATTGAAGATATTTGCCCAGCATTGACAGGGTTTCCTCATTCAGGTTCAGAATTTCTCCATATCTAGCTTTTTTCCGTGACAGAATTTTGATTTCCGACAAGAAGTGTTCAATACATTTTTTCGATTCATTCTCATTATAATAATCGTTCAGAAGTCTTCCCAAATACCTGGCAAGAAAATGATGTTGAATTTCCGGAATGATAAAACGGTATTTCCCTGTATAATTATCTTTTTCTACATAGGACATATCGCATATTTTGTTTTTCAGAGCCTCCGGCAGTCCTTTTTCACTTTCCATATACCAGGCAAGATCTTCATAATCGGGTAAGCCTATATCTATATCTCTATCTCTCTTTGTGTTTTTTGCGCTACGGTCAACATATGTATATAATGCAGTAAGAAAAGAATCTTTATCAGCATAGGATATTTTGGTACCATCTTTTTGGGGGTGAAACATTTTATGAATAATTTTAAAAGTAGAAGGACGTTGAAATAGGCTTTTGATACTTTTGTCATTTCGACACCAATCTCTTAATTTATTTTTTTCATCGTCAGAAATCTGAAGATAATCCTCGATAACATCTACAAAATGCGGGATGTCATCATAATTATCTTCTTCAAATTCATCTTTCAAAATCCCTATACCTAGTAGAGCAATATCAAATCTTGGAAGATTCCTATTTATAGTTTTTGATGAAGTAACTACAACTTTAGTATTTTTTTCTCCTGAAGGCAAATCATTCAGGTATGCCCGGATATTCTCGATTTCTCTTACCAGGTATTCTTCAGCATTCTCAGTTGAAGGGCATATTTTATCCAGACCGTCAAGGTAAATCAGAGTATTACCTGCTGCTTCTCTGTCAACAAGGCTGAATTTTTTATAAGAAAGCAGTTCCCTTGTGCTCTTTCCATCTCTTTTTACTTTAATTTCTTTATAAAAAACATGTTGGAAATAATATGGTGGATCTTTCTGAGCCTGCTCATACACTCTTCTAAAGATCGTTTTTCCAAGCTTAGTTTTTCCACTTTTGGGAATACCGCAGATGATAACAATCTGCTTATCACTTATTTCACCGCATATTCTAGAACGCTCTTCCTCATTAAAACAATTTTTATCCTCACCCCAGCAAAGAATCGTATTCAACAGGTCATACGGACCCGTTTGGTCATCAACCTGAAATTCATCCTCTGTGTATGTTGCCTCCAGAATAAAGTAAGGTTCTTTCTCCCCAAGCGATTTACTTATATCATTTTTATATCGATTCTGAATTTCTTTAGGAAGGGGCTCAAATCTCCTGCAGTTATCAAACTTTGAAGAAATTTCACTACGTAAATATTCCTTATTTTTTTGAGAATCGTCTGTTAGATTTCCGCTGGTCTGATATTGTCCACATCTGGAAATATACTTTTTCGGGATTTCTGTGTTTGAAAGACAAATAGTAAATATTCTGTTTCTCTTCTCTTCCTGGAAATGATCGAAGGCTTTCTCTAGTTCCCAGGAACAGAAATAATGTTTATCCATAAAGTACTCATTAGAAAAAAAGGAAATAAAACCTGCGCTTTTTCTAATTGCATCTTCAATATCCTCTTCCCAATCATTGCCCGTACGTATACCACCGTCAGTCCAGATTCTATATCCCATATGAATAAATTCTTCAACATACTGACGGATATCGTCCTTGTTTGCATGGCAGTAGCTTACAAACAGGAATGGCAGGACATTTCCTTTTTTCTCTGCCGCCTTATAATCATAGAATGGGAGATTTTCATCAAATCTGCTCGGTCTTATTCCCATTTTTTCATTCCTCCGGTCCATCCCGGGGAAACCCGGGATGGACTTTATAAGATATTTCAGTCTCTGCTAATCGCTTTTACTTCTTTTTCATGACCTTTTCCGCTTCAGGAAGAGCTTTGCGGTTCTGGTACTCTTTGGCATCGATTCTCATATATCTGATCTTATCCGGATCCGGCATCCTGTCTGGATCTTTCATCTCCAAAAAGATCCTGATATTGGGCTGATCAGCATAGCGCTTCGGTCCAAGATTCAGCTTTTTCTCCATATAAGAAGTAAATTCCAAAATACTGGCATCCACATCCACATTGTCCACATCCCAGATATCCGTCGTAAAGGACATGAGATCATAGGCCTTTTCAGGGTTCATCCTGTTTACATGGTCGATTGTAACCTTAACCGCACCATATCCATAAGGCTTGGCCTGGCCGATATTCATCCAGGAGTTTTCTTCCAGCCGTACACTCCAGAGAAGCAGGCCGAGTTCTTCCTTTGTCAGATTATGGAATCTGATCTTCCCTCTGAAGGTCGTTCCGGGTCTGACCGGATTAAGGTAAGTCACCATTTTTGCCTGCTTTTCCATGTTTACAGTCGGATGATCGTCAGCCTTCTTATGCAGCCAGTACTGCTTGTTGCCTCGCAATTCAAAACTGTCAGTATTGTAGGTATTTACAACCTCTGTACCGTCCTGCTTCAGATAATCCGCAACACTAGAGGACTTGGGTTCCGCCAGAATCACGGGAACGTTTTTATAAAGGGGATCCAGACCGTCCGCAGGCTCCTTTTCTCCTACCATCACGGCATCACTGAAAGAGACTTTTGATTTGTAGCTGGACTTGTTTCTGCTGAATCCAAACATTGAAGATGCAAAATCATCCGTATTTCCGGTGTGGCCGAGCTTACCCTTCAGGTTCTCAGCAGTCGTATGATCATAGAAAAGCCGCAGCCTTGGCGTAAAACCAAAATAAGTCCTGTCCCCTAAAACGACGTAGAACACCGGCTTAATTTGTCCCTCTTCCGGCAGGGCAAAAAATCTTGTTTGTTTTGCCCCGTCGAGCTTTTTCTTCTTCTCAAAGTCAATCTTATAAGACTGGATATCCTTGTCCTGAATGACCACAGCCTTCTTTTCGTCCATATCTGCTTCCGGAATGATATAGATTGCCTTCTTCTCCTGCATGATCCCGGATGAGATCACATATCCCTTTTCATATCCGACAGGGACCTTATCATCCTCTCCTCTTCTGCAGACCCCGATCACGTTCCTGACTCCCGAAAGTCTGTAACCAACCTTTTCAAAATAAGGCAGATAGTTTTTATTCTGCTTCCCCCTGTAGTGGACTGTTGTCCTCCCGCGGAAGTCAGTCTTCAGATCCTTGCGGAATCTTTCCCCGGAATCATGCTGAAGATATTTTCGGGGGTCGTCAAAGAAAAAGGAAAAGGACCTGTCCATCTTATTTCTCAGGTGGCCTTCAATGAGTGTTCTCTCATTCAGAACGTAATAATTCATGGCTCCGAGATTGGGAAGGCCCTTTTTCCGGGTGCCATAGATCACATATTTTCCGTTCTTCATGGTAATATAGCCGGCCCTGACATTCATCAGAGCACCGACCTGATGATTGTCTATAAGGACCTGTTTAGATCCCAGAATATCCCCATATCTCTTCCGTTCGGTCTTTATCCCTGTAGCGACCGCACGAAAAAGAAGGCTCACATCATCCACGTCACCTCCCACATCGCTCATACTCAGAATCTGAACATTGTTCCGAATCATTCCCCGCATCGTGCTGCCAGGAATGATCTTGCGGCCATAGAGGTCCCTGACAAATTGAGGATAAATACCCTTCTCCGGATCAGCTTTGGTCCCGTCAGATACAAATAGATGCGTCTTTGCCACGACCGTATATTCGATCTCACCGCTGTGAAGGGCAGGTTCCATGTCGTTGTGGCTGATCCTGACAGGAGCTTCCTTGTCATCTCCCTGATCCGTATGTCTGATTTCCGTATAGCTGACAGGCTTACGAAAAGGAACAAAGTTATAGGGTGTGCCGACATATTTTTCACTGCCGCGAGATGTTCCGCCTGTCCAGTTATTTCTGCCGTATGCCATAGCTTCCTCCTTATTTCTCGATTCCTACAGGCCTTGTAAGGGAAACACACATCTGCCCGTCCTGGTCCGCCTGCAGATATTCTTTTACAACCAGAACTTTTCCGAAACGGTCGAATCTTCTTTTCCGGCAGTCCAGATGCTCTGAAATCCGGAATCTGTTCAGAACTGCCGCTCTGTCATCATCCGCGCTTTCTTCCTCAGTATCTTCCGCATCTTCGATCCGGATCGCCCGCAAGCCATCTTCTCCCTCGAAAATATGCAGCGCTGTATCTTTCCTGAAGAACCAGGCTTCCAGGCATTCCATCCAGGGAATACTATCTAAGGAAAGAAGGGTCCCATCCCTGTTTTCCAATCCCTTCTCCAGTTCTTCCACCTTTTCAAAGGTAAAGCTGCTCATAAGATTCAGGATCACATAGTCGTATTTCCGCAGTTCTTCTGGACTAAGCACGTATTTTAATTCAAGAGCTTCACACTTATAAGACCTTATTCCGCACATGAAGCTTCCTCCTTTCCGGCAAGTGCCTGCATACAACGATCCAGGACCTTCGTATCACCACTGATCCCCTGTTTCGTCATTTCGGCTTTCCTTCCCTCTGCGTCCGTGATGGTGATCCGGTCCACATCCAGAAATCCCTTACCGATGTTGTAGCCGCCACCCAGGTTAAAAAGACCTGCCATCAAATCTCTTGCCGCCATAGTCAGCAGCGCGCAGGTCTTCTCCGGATGGTTCTCATCTGAGATCCGTATTCTGATCTCCAGGCTGCCAAAGACATTTTTCTGAGAGAACTTGCCTCCGTACATCACACCACCCGTCAGCTTGTCAATATGAATCCTGTGCTGGAGGGCTGCCGCCTGGTTTTCCGGGGAAGAGCCTACAACCGTATCTGCGAAATACAGATTACCTCTCTTCCCTGTATTCATATCTGTCCTGCTTTTCTGATCTACCCCTTCCCTGCGAAGGCCGCCGTATCCGAAGGCGTCCTGTATGAGGCTCTCCGGTGTATCCTTCTTGCAGAGCTGCCCGCTCCCGGCAAGATAGGAAGCGATCATTTCCATCCTGTTTCGGAAGACGCCCTTCATGGAGCTTCCGGGGACAATGTAATCACCCTTGGCATTTCTGGCATTCTCGCTGTCGGGTGCGTTCTCTCCGATTTCCTCCGCAATGGCTGCCTTTGTCAGAAGGTCTCCTTCCGTCTTCCCGCTAATCGTAAGTATATAAGCCGTCCCGGCCTTTTCCGAATCAGACAGGACAACAGCATCATAGGAAGTATCGTTCAGTGTCTCCACACCAGCCCAGGCCAGTCGGTCATTCCTGTTTTTCATCGTGAATGCTCTGCTGAGCGCCCTGGTGACAGTCAGGTAACCTGCACCGCTGCTCTTATGGCCGCCGAGCTGGATCACCTCCGCGTTCAGAGCAGACAGGATCTTCGCAATGGCATCCGCATCTTCTTGTTCTTTTCCGGCGGGGCTGTAGACCTCCATCTCAAAAAAGAGTTCGGCGCCGGCGCCTATATATTCTGTTTCGAATTTCTTGCCTGCACCATTCGTATCCGAAGCATCCACACTGCCTGTTGCCGGATTGATCCTGACGTGGGGCCTTCTCTCTATCTTCAACCCGTCCGAAAAGAAGGCGTCACTGAATTTTACCCGGCTTCCGTGTATGTCATTCTCATTGCCGGAATCTCCGAAGAGATCTTCCACCTTTTTATAATCCACGCCACAGCAGGCGGAATAATAACTACGGAAGGCGCCAGCCAGACCTGATGCCTGAATAAAGGGCTTCCTGTTAACAGGATGAATAAGGACTTCCTCTTTATAGCCGCCCGCGCTTCCGACATGTAAAGGCTGGGTAAGAACAGCCCATACCTTATAATGTCGGATCACATCATAATTTACTGCTGCCATTTACGCCTCTCCTTCCTTCTTTTCCTTTTTATCTTTCTTTTTGTTGTGATAGCGGATCAGTTCCGTCAGGAGATCCAGTTTGATCTCTCCCAGCTGGTCCCCGATCAGCTCTTCCTTTGAAAGTCCCATAAACTCGAAATTATATTTGAATGTATCGTCCTCTTTTAGAAGAAACATCTCCAAGCCTGCTGCGTCAGGCGTCAGGATCCCGTCTACGACCGGCCTGACCCCGCGGAAGTTTCCGCTCTCCTTCTGTACCCGCTTTTTGTCCTGTTTTCCGACTGCATGATCCAGGTAATCATCGATCTTCTTCTTTGCCGTATCAAACTCATAGCGGTATGATGTTGCATAGGCTTCCAGATTCCCCAGTACGGAATCGCTGACGTCACCTTTTCTCAGGTCCGTCTCATGCTTTACAACATAAGCGGGAATCGCATTCCGGAGCCTCTGCTGATAGGCGGCTGTGGAGATGATCCGAAGGCAGGCCTTTTCTGTATCTGACAGTGCTTTTACCATTTCCTCAATCGAAAGATTTTTTACCTTCTCTTCCTTCACTTCAGAGATCATGTGATGAAGAGGCGTCTTGTCGACCTTCTTCTCCTTAATGCTTTCATAAGCCCCGAGGAAAAGGACCTGGCCAAAACCTTCATTTCTTCTGACGCCGATTCCTTCTTCCGTGACTTTCCTGATTTTTTTCTGGGAAATAGTTCCCTCAAATGTCAGCCTGAAGGTGCTTCCCTTCTGGTACATGACAGCCGAAGGCGTCCGGACTCGCCAGACCTGATTGTAGCCCTGCACATCACGGACGGAGGTAGCGCATCTTTCAATCTCCAGGTTCTCAACATCCAGGATCCCTTCGAGCGCTTCCAGATCAAGGCCGCAGTACTCGCCATCCTTATTCCGCATGACGGTATCAGAGAGAAGCTCCATATAAACGGGGCTCTTAAGGTCCCCTTTACAAGCCCAGGCGGCACCGGGAAAATCATTGTCTGCTGCATGAATGGGATCTACGACCCTGCACCTGCCGCTGGCCTGGTTCCTGCCGCTTCCGATCCTGATTTCATCCGTAAAGACGCCTTTAATTAAGGAAACAAGTTCCTGATCTTCCACAAAAATATAGCCGGCAAAGGTATGTCCCCGTTCAATGTATTCACTACGGAAGATCTTCTGGTCATCCTGCTCGCCAGTATTGAGGTTGTTCTTCATATCCGACCCGGACGTAACGTTATAGCCATAGATCGTACCGTCTTTGATCCTGCAGAACTGACCGATCCCGGCCCTTTTCATGTTTCCGGGAAGCTCGCCCGTTTCCAGTACATTCGCGAAGTGTTTCTCACTCTTATCTTCATAAAAGCCTGCAGGCACAGGAATCAGGTCTACATACTCCTCATCCCTGTCATCTTCTTTGACCCTAAGACAGGGATAGGCGTTGGTGAATCTGACGGAAGAGGACAGAAGCTTCGCCTTGACATTCTCAAATGCTTCTTCCCCAAGCTCTTTGTAAAGAGCGCTGATCACATAGCCCCTGATAGCTGTACCGGTAATATAGCGGAGAGCAGACGTCTGTCCCATCTGACTAGTCGCATTATCACCAATGCGGACAGGCTCAATATTTTCAATTCTGTATTTCAGACTTATCATCTTTACCCCCATCCATTACAATACTGACTTTCCCGAAGCCGCGGTTCCTCATGGTTCCGATCCATCTGATCATGGACAGGACCTCTCTGACCATCTGTTCATCCTCTTCTTCCATACTGATCTTCCCGACAAAGACCAGGCCTCTGTTGACACAGCGGGCTGTGCGGAGAGACCCGAAGGCAGCCGTTCCTCCCTCATCGATCCTGGTAAAGGCCCGCACATTGGTACAGGCATTCAGAATGTCATCGCCGGAATTCTCTCCCAGTTCCTTAAGGACAATCCTTCTGACCTTCTCAGGAAGAACAAAGTCAGAGAATGTCATGCTGCCGGCATTGTCTCCGACGCCTCTGTTTGATCCGCACAAACGTCTGACAATGATGTTTTCGCCTTGGGGATCCCTGTACTCAGCCCCGTCTTTTCCTTCCCATCTGACATAGCGTTCCAGTTCTTCCCGGAAGACGCCCTTGAAGGTCGAACCTCTGTAGTAGGGAAAGCCTTTCTCATCACAAAGAACCGATATATCTTCTTCGCCGGGAATACTTCTTCCGTTTCCGAATATCGTATCCGACAAAAGCGTCATCGTGACATCCATTTTCTTCATATGACTGCTCCTCCCTTAATCTATCTCAAGAGGGATATAGGTATCCATCAGTTCGATAGCGTCAAACAGCGTGGAATGCTTCATGTCCTTCTTGTCCGAATTATTTTCATAAGGATCTTTTATAAACAGAGCCTTATCCAGACCTTCTCCCTGACCGATACCGGATACAAGAAGACGGTCAAGATCCTTCTCTGCCTCCTCCAGGCCCTGATAACGTTCGAGACTGACATCTTCCATATGTTTTGTATTGATGTAATGCTTTGCAGCAGTTTCACCTTTCTTCAGAGCGGACCGCATCTCCTTGAGCTTACCCGTGGGATAAGCCTCTTTATGGCTGATAAAAGATCCGATCAGTTTACGGAAATGCGCATATGTCCTCGTGGGATCTGCCTGCGTCTTGCCAGCCGGGATCTGGACGATATAGGGGCGGAAATCCAGACGATTGCCATCAGCCGTAAGATACTGATCCCGGATATCCTGCAGTGTGTCCTGCATCTCACCATATTCGATATGCCAGTCGATCGAAGACACAGACGCGCCGGCATGGTCCGATACCACCTTTGCTCCGTAGGACTTGGCGTTTGCACAGAGCTTCTCAGCCAGAGCGTAGGCTCTGTAGAAGGGATACTTCTGGTGAACAAGGGCTACGCCTGCACAGGCGGCGTATGGCTGTCCGTCATATCCTTTTTTTGCTGCAAGTTTCTTCAGGAAAACAACAGCGCTTTCAAGGCCGATCCTTCCCTCTGCTACATAACAGATATCATCGCCTGAGGTAATGATCCTGCGGACAGGCATCCTCTTTAAGGTTTTACCCTCATCCACAAGCTCCAGAGCCTCCAGACTGCCGTCCTCGATCCGGGAAGCAATCTCTTCCGTCATTTCTTCGAAGGCATCCTTGAAATGCCTGTCAATCGTATCGCTGAAATTTTTAATCTCGGTCTTAAAGTCCTGCCATGTTGAACAAGTCCGGTCCTTCTCCTTATAAAAAGAAGAAACTCTGTTTCCCATACCATTTCCGTCAATATGGACGACGGCGATAAAATTGGATGTTCCCTCGCTGCCGCCAAGCAGGCTAAATTTGGAAGGTCTTTCATAACCAGGAACAATCGCAGCTTTATCTTCACTGTCTGTCCACTTCTTCAGCTTTTTCTGAATTTCATCTGTGATATCCTCATTCAGTATCTGTTCCGGAGTAAAATCATTGGAATCTGTTTTTTCAATTCCGAAAGATCCTTGATGGAAAGATGCAAGTCGCCTGTTCTTTTTATCTTCCAGGCCCTGTGTCAGCAGCTCCAGATTTTCTGATGGTCTTTTATTGTCATCATACTTTTGTATATATGCAAAGAGCGCCATGTCAGGGAATTCCTCATGGACTTTAATCGTAAGGAGCATGCAGAATCTACGGGCATCAGCCTGTGCCTTCTCCTCAGTCTCAGCTGCAAATTCCAGAACAGAATGGCCGCCGCCGCTATAAACAAGGTTTTCCCCTTCATCATAGACATCTTTAGCCACCCGGCTGAAATAGGATGAACTCGTGACCCAGGCAATAGCGGATGAATTCTCAACATTGATCTTCAGTTCATTTCTCTTAAAAATATAGGACTGCTTTTGAGATACCTCTACTATCACCAGATATCTTTTCACCATAAATAGCTCCTTTCAGAATCTGATCATATCTATATTTCTTGACCTAGATCAAAAAAATATTAGTTTCTTGTGAAAATCTCAGTTTTGTTTAAATTTTACCATATTTTTGTATTTTTTAAAGACATCTTCCTTGCATGTGAACAACGTGAGGTATCTTGTACCTGACAACAGCCTCCATCTCACCTCCATCCTTATCGTCTGACCAGAAGAAAGAAACAGGTACTGACAGACCCATATCAGTTTCCTTTCATTTACTTACGTTTTCCGCATCCAGGACACTCCCAGTAGCCTCCAACCTTTTCATAGATGGGTTCATGCAGTCTGGGGACCACCCACTCTGTCTTGGTCATTCCATCCTCTGTATATGGGCGCCAGTAACCCTCTCCGTCACGGTCTTCATAACGTCCTGTAAAAACCGTATTCACTGGAATATAGCTGAATTCACATCCACATTTGGGACAAATGTTTGCTCTGGAACGTTTTTGCATCTGCGGGACTGAGTCTGTGTACTTTTCAGCAGGCTTTTGTTTCAATCTGAGAAGAAAAACTGCTACGATGATCAGGGCTATCATAAATAGGATTATTTCAACGTCGCCTGTCTTCTTAAATTCTTCATAAAGGGCAAAGACCAGGTATGAAATCGAAAATAATGAAATAGCTTTCATTATGGGTGTTGAGAAAAGTGCGACCGTAAACTGAAACAGTAAGCGAAGCATAAGAAATGCAGCCACGGCCATGATAATTGTCGCGATAAAAGAAACCAGCATAGAAATATCCTCCGTTGTTGTTGTCATTGTATAAAGCCTATTTGCAAAAGCACATTTACGAGATAACAAAAAGTTAACAGAATGAAAGAAAGCCAATTATACAGTTCGCATCATTGTCCATATTCAATATCAATACAATATACCTTCAGGAATTTTATTTTTTGGAAGAAACTTCCAAAGCCAAATCCCTATTAAAATAAAACAGGCAGATAAAGACGGCTGTGGTCAACAATGACGCACAGTTCGCTTTGTCTGCCTTTTATAATACTTTCTGTCCTGAAAATCCGAATTGATCTGCTGCT
>AUXO015462642.1_pt1 | contig 15632 bp, 20 predicted proteins | sample 768731 | NCBI WGS metagenome assembly AUXO01 (sample SAMN02715735, study PRJNA202380) | gut metagenome | biome: sheep rumen | host: Ovis aries | place: New Zealand: Palmerston North
TGAGCGTTTATTGACGCCTGTTTTGCGCTTCAAAACTTCGCAACTTTTGACAACTCCGCAAGACATGCAACGATATTCGTTCACGGGTGTGTATAATACACGCGCGTGCCTTATTGATAAAATAAGCTCGCCATTTATACATACGGCGTGGACTTTCGTTTGCTGTTTCTGGAGTTAGGCAATGCGAAGGCCTTGAAGCGTAGACAGCAAGAGAATGTCTACGCTTTTTTTGTGTGTACCAGAGAAACATATATGCGTAATGAGCTACTAAATATGACGGATAAACAGATTGTTAAGGCCCTTATTGGTCGTGACAAAGATGTTACGCGCGCGTTCTTCTATATAAAGTGTTATCCGCTTTTTAACTCAATCTTCGAACATTATTACACGGACTGCGACGACTGCATCGAGTTTATTAACGAGATGTATATCTATATGATGTCTCCGCAACGTAATACAGGTCTCAGTAAATTGGAGTCCTTCCGTTTTGAAAGTACCCTATACACGTGGGTCAAAGTCGTGTGTTTGTACTATTGCTATGCCCGATTCGAAGAGAAAAAACGCCTTGTTATTGAAAAAAATGATGAGTTGACTGATAGAAACCTCGTCGTTTCAGAATCTATACAGATGGAATTTGATAATATAAATCACGAAGACATCATGAAGATTCTTGCCCTTATGCCGAATGCTCGTTATCGCGAACTCATTCGATTGCGCTATCTGGAAGGCTGCTCGAACGAAGAAACGGCACAAAAACTAGGAATGACGATGGATAATTACTATAATAAGCATAAACTTGCCAAAGAGCAGTATGTGAAAGTATATAGAAAGGAGGCTCGCTATGAATAAGCATTTCACTCCTGCTATATCAGAAGAAAAGTTTGCCGCATGGCTAGATGGCATGCTCCCGCAAGATGAGATGATGCAGGTTGAATCAATTGTTGGAAGTGATGAAGTAATGCATGATATATATAATACATCAAGAATTGCGGATGAAGCTATCTCAAACTATGATCAGATAGAAGGAATTCCAGATGTTATCATGTCTTCTAATTTTGAGGTTCCTATGTGGGATAATGATTTTCATCAATTCTTAAAGATGGAAGATGATTTCCAAAATTCCCAAGAGGATTTTAATTTGATGGATTCATTGGAACATGATGAATCAATGTTCGTTAATGATATGTCAAATAACGAATTATCAGAATCCCAAACAATAGAATTGGAACATAATGTAGATAATGTAATGTTAGACCCTAATAATGAATGATTAAACATGAATAATTCAGGAGGTTTTAGTCCATACATGTTAATTTGTTCGACTCTGCAAGCAGTCTTTGGTTTTGATCGCAGGTCAGAACAGGAACAACAAGCGGATATGGCCGAACAACACCAATTGGCATTGATCAAAGCGAAAGAGGAGTTCCAAAATGAACTGGAAGCTCAAAAGGTCGCTGATATGCGCGCAAAGATGTCGGTGGCACGTCAATATCGAAGCGTTGAACGCTTCGAACAAACAGTTTTACAGCATAAGAATAAAGAATTGAGAGAATTCTTTTATAATTATCTGCCCATTAAACAAAAATGTATACCAACTCTTCTAGATGAAGCTGTTAGTTATTATAAAAAGGGGTATAATGCAGAATGTCCTCTAAACGTTATTTTACTGCATACTCGTCAAAACGAACTTAACTATGAGGAGATATACGATGACTTGGATAAAGTGGGAGAAAAGGTAGGAAATGTTGTGTATAGGAGATGGTGTGATAAGGATATTGCGCACAATGCCGGTATTCTTAACCTTCATGCTATAATGGGAAATATCCCAACAGTGGTCATCTCACCGTATTATCATGGTGGGGATATACATTTTACTGCTTCTATGTGGGAGGCGCAATCTGATGCGAAACCGATGATACGACCTTTATTCTCAATTCAATGTTTGCCGGAACATTTAAGCATGGGGCAGAAATTCACGGACGAAGGGAAAAAAGCGCTGCAAGAAAGAATAGCATTAGTTTCTGCTATTGTGTCCGGTTGTGCTCGAGATAGTTACATGTTGATGACACAAGGGATGCCTCCTACGTTACCTCAGTATTTAAAAGAGAATCCGAATGTGATTAGAGTGCTAATGGAGCCACAATACAAAGAACTTTGTGAATTTATGATAAGCGAGTATCAAACTGCAAATAAATTATTAAGCGAAACAGAATGTGTATCTAAACTTCTCACAAAAGAAGAGATGAAAATTTTAGCGCGTTATGCTAAAAATGCAGAGATAGAATTAATAGCCCAAACGAAAAAGGCACTTAATTGATAGATATGGATCCAGTTACAATGATGGTTGCGAGTGTAGGAATTCAATTCTTCAACAATTACGCAACAAATAAGAAAACTAAGGAACTTCAAGCGCGACAGCGTGAGTTTCAAACGGCAGTGACGAATGGTGAATTCGAAAGAATGCGGAAGGCTCAAGCCGATGCTGCAAAATTGGCATTGGAATTAGAAGAAGATGTCCATAAACAAAGACTGCAAGAAATAGTAGACAATTACGATAATGTACTGAAAGACTTTGCACATAGTTTCACAATTGAGAATTGGCCCCTCAATGTTTTGCCTTTTATTATGAAGGGTGAATCTTTCGGATCGCTAATTAAAGGAACAAGTCAGTCGATTAACATGCATTGCATCTTAACTCCTTCGAATTGTAATTGGTTTAATGAATACTTTTATGATGATCTGGATTTGCGTATTGAAGCTGAAATGAATAATCATTGGAATGCTCAATCCACTCATCCAATAGTATACTATGGCGGAGGATGGAATCGTAGATTGACGAAAACTAATGGATATTCCATGCCTAAACCGATAGATCTGGATGATATAGCATTACTTAGAAACCAATTAAGGCAGATACCTACAATGGTCATAACTCCCTATTTTACTCCTTATTTGCATTTTAGAGTCTGCTTATGGGGGATGGGAAAGGATAACGATACTCCGTTTGTCATAGATCCGATGCAAGGAAATGTCGCACCAAAGGATCGAATCTTCTCGTATGATTATATCAAAGATAAGACTCCTGAACTAACGGACGATTTCTTCAATACAACAATGGAAGAGTTTGTTCCATACTTAGAAAAGTTAATAGGATATATCGTTGATAAATATTTTTGGTGTATGTATGGAACAGCACCATTATTACCTCAAATTGCTAAAGATAATCAGTTGAGGTATTGTGATGTAAAAAGTCTCAATAGAGATTATGATACTATGCTTGATCAGAGCGATAAAAACTTTATTGCTATTTACGGAGCAGATTCTCTATGGTCATTCGTTCAACAAGCATTGTTAATTAATAATGATAATGAAAAGATCTTGTATATCACTAAAATATTATGTAAAATCTGCAATGCAAAGACGGAAGAAGATTTGTGTACAATTGATAATCTTGAGCAAATATTATCCAATTTTGTCTTTACTAATGACGAATTCCTTTTTATAGAAAAAATAGAATCTATTATTGCACCAATCAAAACACTTAAGGCTCAATCATTAACTAGAGTGTTGAGAGAGATTTTAAAGAATCATTTTTGTCAAAACGAAGCACAAATTAACTATCGATTTCCATTTATAACGTTACATCATATATTTGAATTGTCGATTAAGGAGAAATTTAACCTGCATAATGGTGATAACCTTGTAATTGATATTTCACCTGAAGAGCACTTAATTACTATAACTATTGATGGAGCTTCAAGAAACATATATCCTAGAATAAATATACAGACAGATGCAGTTTTAGTGCCTCAAGAAATTAAAGAGAAACAACCACACCGCTTAAAAATCAAAAAAGAAAATTTAACTAGTTTGATGAATAAAATCGCATTAGAATGCGACGCTAATTTATTTCATTCTACAATTTCTCTTGAAAAAATATATGACTATTGTAATAAAGTCGCAAAAAATATAAAAGTCTGCAATTTGTACATACGAAATGATATTCCAAAAGATGTTGTTCAACATATAGATAGTAATATTTTGCAAAAGTTAATGTATTGTGAAATAATATGTTGGAATAATGATGTGATTACAAATTTATTTTATTATGACGAAATACAAGGAGAATTAAAAGAAAAATTTTTAGATAATAACATTTTAACAATTGAGTAGTATGGGTAACATTCTAAGTAGTATTCCAAAGCCTTTATTAAAAAAGGCAGAAAAGATTGTTCAAGAAGCAATCAAGGAGTCGGAAAAAAAAGAAAAAGCTAGCGAAGTCAAAAAAACGACCTTGGCTCCAGATTCCGTTTCTCTCATTAAGTATCGTGAGTTAATTTCATTAAATGAAATTATCTCATGGGCGAAGACTCATTATCCAGAAGGTGAGTCGATTAAGTTTATTGTGATGAAAGAAAAGAGTGACAATTTAGATTATGAGTACATTCTTTATCTTGTTTTCATCAAGGACAATAAACCTTTATTAGGTGAAAAAATTCCATCAATGGCAGTATACGTTCAGAAGATGGATGATAGTTTAATTGAAACATTTTGTAATAGTGATATCATAGAATTTGAATAATTATGAGCATTTTAAGTACAATTGGACAAGCGATCAGTACATTTTGTATCGCGGTATGGAAAGGCTTACAAGCAATTTGGAGTCTTATTAAAAAAGTAATCTCTACATTACTTTCTTGGGCAGTGTCAATTTTAGGTTGGTTCAGTGAGATAGCAGCCTATTTGGTTGTTGGTGTAATAGTGGCTTTCATCTGGATATTTGGCGATGATGATGATTTAGAAGCCCAAAATTCTTCTGAAAAAGAACTAGGTGATAAAATTAATGACAAACTTAATAATCCAAAGCATAAAAAAATTGTTATTAAGGGTGTATTTAATAAACAAACCAAAGAAGTTCTTAAACAAACGGAGTTAGAAAGTACTGACTCGATTTCTTCGGATGTAAAACGCCAAACAGGAGGAGAAAGATTTGCCGAACTAGAGGCAGAATAAATATGTTAAAAAATATGAAGAGTATGACAACTAAGATTTTATGGGGTGTAGCAGCATTATTAGGTTGCGCATTCGGGGTGTTTAAGTACAAGCAACATTCCTTAGCTTCCAATTTTAAGAAAGTTCAATGTTTAGATATCAATTTTGTTAAGGATTGGATAGCTACCCGAGATATGGAGCAGTATAATGAATCTTATACGGCAGTCTTGCTAAGAAGAAAAGAACTGCCGGAATATTCATGGCTGAGACTGTTTTTTGATATGAATCAAGTTGTGGCTTTGTGTATCTATGACAAAAGGAATAAGCTTCTAGTTTTAAAAGAGATGTTTTTGGCTGAAAATATTTCTACGGAATTAGGTGAGGATGATTTTATCGAATTTCCATTTGAAAGTTAATCAAGAGGTTGTGTGAGGTGGTGATTTTTGTTGGGCTTTGCGCATGGTGACATATGCACAGCTCAACAAAAATCAGGTAAGATTATTAAAAGAAGAGCTAAAACTATGTATTTGACGTGGGTACTAATAGGGTTATTTACTGCTGCAGCGGGGGTAATTACTGTAGCTGTGTTTATTACAGCAGATGTAATTAGAGAGTTGATGCGCAATAATTCTCAAATGAACAATGCATTTTCTGCTACAATTGAGAGGAAATTCAAAGAGGGGAATCATACTGTTATTAAGGTTAGACTTAAAGATTATAGCGGCAATATTTCCAATCAAGAAATTCGTAGTGAAAGAGGTGCATCGGTATATGAAGGTCAAATTATTTATAAATAAACAAGCATATGGATAATATAATTATTAAGGTTGAGAATGGTAATGTCGATAAATCTCTGCAAAAAGAGATTCTCGATACCTTTGTAAAAAGAATCGAAAATGTAAAAAATGATTCTTTTGTTGCAACAATTGTAATTAATCCAAATCTTACAAATAGGCAAGTTGAACTTTTAACAGGGAATGCAAAGCGTTATATTATTGATTCGGATTACCTAGTAGATGAAGAAACTCGCATTCGGTTAGCGACACTGAAAGTTAACAATAGAGACATCTCATTGTTATACATCTTTGAGAAAGTTGTTAAGCCTCTATATGTTCCAGAAGTCGTTTCTCTGCATCATCAGGATTCATATATGCCCTTGTATTTAAAAGAAGAAATTAAGTTTGTATCTCAACTAGTCAATTATCAAAAGGTATATCGTGAGAAGTTATATAATACGTTTTGTGTTTGCGGAGACTTTGGCAGTGGAAAAACTCATTTGGTACAGGAAATTGCAAATAGCACTCACTCAACATTGTGGAAACTATCATATGATGATATAGATGCTGAGAATACAGGAAGTATTTCCAAGAAAACAGATGCCTTTTTTAAGAAAGTTCAGTCGGGAGATTTTGTCTTGATTGAAAATGCAGATTCATTTTTATGTGGACGTGAGATAAATCGATTTGTTAAGAATACTCTTGTTTCTGTATTAGATAAAAAGAAAGATTTCTTCGTCTTTATAGAAACAACAGATCCATCGTTGTTTGATAATGATATAAAAAAGAACATCTTTAGATACATATATATTAAACCGTTGGTAGAAGAGGAAAGGAAAAAATTTTTATTTTTTTTCCTTAATACATATGGTATATGTGTAGATGAGTCAAGTCTGGATGCAATTCAAACAACAGGATTTTCAGTGAAGGACTTAAAGGATGTATCCTATATAGCACAAGTATTAAGTAAGTCCGATTCTTCGATAAATCAAGTATTAAGTCGCGCCATAGATGAAGTTCAAGAGAGTAAGTTGCATTCTTCAATTACATCAGATGCTCCTTTTGTTGCTCAGAAGCCTAAATATAAGTTAAATGATCTTATTCTGCCCATAGAAAAAGGCGAAACGATAAGATATGCGGCTTCACTATTGTCAAATATTCCTTTAGTGTATGATGCGTGGCATTTTTCTAAAATAGATCCACATCCTCGTGCTGTTATTAATTTTTATGGCAAACCAGGTACTGGAAAAACTATGTGTGCACATGCTATTGCCGATTATCTTGGTAAGGATCTATTGGCGCTTAATTACGCAGAAATTGAATCAAAATATATTGGAGATGCGCCTAAAAAACTAGAAAGTGCCTTCGCCTACGCTCGTCAGCATGATACAGTTATGTTTTTTGATGAAGCGGATTCCTTCCTTGGAAAACGAATTGAAGACGTTTCACATAGCGCAGATCAGGCTTTAAACTCATTACGAAGTACCATGCTAATTCAATTGGAAATATTTGAAGGCGTCGTAATTTTTGCATCGAATCTAAGAGAAAATTACGATAAAGCCTTTAAATCTAGATTCCTTTATGAAATTGAATTCGAGTTGCCAGATTTGGAGTGTAGAACGAAAATGATAGAAGCTTATGCCCAAAAAATTCTTCCGATCTCAAATGCAAAGTATTCTGATGAACAGATAAGATTGTTGGCTAACAATTCAGATGGATTGTCTGGCCGAGAAATCAAATCCGTTGTGTTAGAAGCACTGAATCAATATGCCTACCAGAATCATGTAGAATCTCCGGAAGATGCATCTTTGCCTTTTGAAATACTACTAAATTGTGTTGATGAGAGAGTTAAGAATCTTAATAGTAAAATTACTGTAAAAACGGATTTAGATGAAGATAAGGAAATAATTGGAGCTAGTCTGGCTAAACAATATGGAGGAGAACAAGAATCTAGAGAAAAAGATAAAGAAAAATACCTATCTCTTATCTCATTGGCTTATTGTGCCGCATGGGCTGATGGTGTACTAAATGAGAAAGAATTAGGCATAATCCAAGTTGCCGCTAAAGATCTTGGTGTTAAGACCGAAATGGATTACACAATCCAAGAAAATTTGCCTAATATGGATGAGTTGCTCCCCAAAATGGTTAACTTTGGCTTAGAAGATCAAGCGATCGAATTATGTTGTAGAATAATAGCTTCAGATGGAGTGTATTCATCCCGGGAAGTAGATTTTATTCATAACATTTGTGCTAATTTTAAAAAGGATAATGCATATGTGACAAATGTTGATGAATTGATTTCAATAATTGCTAAAGAGAACGTTATAATTAATAAACTTAACAATAGCGAATTATGCTAACTTTTGGACCAAGAGTGACCCAAACAGGATTTGACTATAATATTTTTCAAGGTCATGATCCTATATGTGCTATCCGTTGTCAAGAAATGATAATGCGCGATTATGGCATCCAGATTCCTAAAGATGAATTAACTCAGTTCGCTATGGAAAAAGGATGGTATCATGGGCATGGGACAAAAGAGGGCGACGTGGGAAATCTATTAGAGGTATGCAACATAGGCACGCACACACAACATTGTGATTCAGTCTATGATTTAATCAATGAGTTGAAAGATGGACATCGAGTTATAGTTGCAGTAGATTCCCATGAGTTATGGGCAGAATCCGGCTCTCAAGAATATGAGTTCTATCGCAACTTAACTCATGCTGATCATGCACTTATTGTAACGAGCGTGAATATCGACCCGTTGAATCCGGAAAATTCAACAGTTATCCTAACAGACCCAGGGAATGGTTCTATTTTAGCATATGACATAGAAAAATTCGCTCACTCATGGAAGGATTCCAATTGTTTTATGATGGCTACGGATATGCCCGCCCCCTATCAATATAATGCCGTAAAGAAATGTATGGAAGTTTCAAACTTTGCTACGGATTTTACACTAAGCGAGTTCCCTTTTCACAATGATTTTACAGATATATGGCATGTGGATGAAATGGGATATGTCCCATTCTATGGAGAGGGACATCTTGACAACCTTTTAAGTGATTTGTCATATGAAGATTTTCAAAAAGCATATTCTACTGATAGATTTTCAGGATTAGATGAATCTTTTAATATGGTTGACATTGAAACTTTATTAACTAAAGTTGATTTGGCAGATGTTGATGTGGTGTCGTGTGTGCAGCCAATAGATAATATGTTTGATTATGGCAATTATGACTATGACATGCATATTATAGAAGATATTTAAAATATAGTAACCTTTAACATTTACTAATCATGGACGAAAATTATGACATGGCTTCTGAGTTTCAACACGATGAAATTACCACTGGAGAAACTCCGTTAACATTAGGAATGGAAGTAGAGCCTCCTAAACTTACCCCTCCGACTGAGATAGAACTGGGATTGGGCGGAGAAGAATCAATGATGCCCCATCCTGAAGTCGTACTTCCGCACGTCGATGACCAGATGACCGATCATTACAATGAGTCTCATCAGAAAGGAGAACCGACATTTGGTTCTTGTGATTGTCGATCTGAATGCAAGTATAACACTGGACATACGCACAAATATGCCAGTTACGGATATTCCGACTAATGCATCAATTTAGTACCACATCGGGGAAAGAACTGTGGTATGATATGAGTACCAACAGGATAAGTTTGCGGGAATCCATAGTTCCTCTAAAACCTTGTTCTGTTGTGCATTTTAATCCCCCAACAAAAGTTAGCGTAAATAACATCTCTATGTTTACCATTGAGATGACACAACAGTGCAATTTGCGTTGTACATATTGTTGTTATTCTGGCGATTATAGAGATAGAAGAGTGCACAATTCTAAAGAAATCTCATACGACACATTAGATAAAACAATTGATTTTATAGTCTCACATACGGATACCTCATCAAGCGAGATTACAATATGTTTTTATGGAGGGGAAGCATTATTAGCTCAAAAGAAGATTCAATACTTTATCAATAAATTGCAAAATATAGTTGGTGATAGAGTGAGTTATACTTTATCAACAAATGGATTGCTTTTGACAGAAAAAGTAGTTGATTGGATATGTGGCTTCGATAAATTCCTCCTTAATGTTACAATTGATGGAAATGAGGTCATGCATGATGCTCATCGCCTTACAAAATTAGGCAAAGGCTCCTTTAATGCGATTATAAGTAATTTAAATGCTTTTAAAAATAGATATCCGGAGCAATATGAACATCGAGTAAGATTTTTGTCAACGGCGTACACATTAGAAGACATCTCTAAATTATCTTGTGTTTGGAACTCCATAGATGTGTTACGAGGAAAAATCCCCGTTCATATTAGCCTTATTATCCCAAATTTTAAAGATTATAGTCGAATCTACGATACAAAAGAATCTAAAGACCTATTCTATGCCAGAGCATTTGAAGATTATAAGAAAGATGAGGACTCAATACAAGCATTGTATTTAAAGAAATTACTTGCTATTGTAGAAGAACGTGCGATAGCACCATTACCTACAGAATTGGAAATAATAACGTGCTATCAGGATTTGTTTTCGTGCTATATTAATGCACATGGGGATTTATATGCATGTGAAAAATTTTGTGATGAGTTTTCTATAGGCAATGTATCATCAGGATTTGACTTGAAAAAAATGATGCACATTGCAAAACGTTTTACAGATCGCAAAAACAAGCATTGTAGTTCGTGTTGGGCTCAAAGATTCTGCCGCATGTGTCTCACTGGCTTAAATCATACCGATGATGAGATAGAAAAAATGTGTGATATGGAACGCGATACTATCGAATTGGCTCTCAAATATTTTTGTGCGAAAAAGGATTGGGAACTATTAAAAGTCTAATTTTAAACCATTGTATTATGGAACTATTATCAATAATTGCCAGCATTGGCGAAATGGATGGAACTTTTATCGCTATTGCTTTCGTTGCCATAGCAGTGTTATGGGTGGTGTTTAGAATTGTCAATAAGAATCAGAAATAAAAAAGTTCTGTCAATGTGTGTCTTGTATGAATGCTATTACTGAAGATATTGATGATTTATTTTCATCCGCTCCGTTCATTGGCATTAGAAGACATAGACTTCTAACGGATGGTGATGGTGTAACTACTTTAGCCGCTTTTCACGGATGTCCTTTATCGTGTAAATATTGCATCAATCCACAATGTAAATCCAATGATGGGATATGGATGTATTTAACTCCAGCACAACTCTATGAGCGCGTAAAAATTGATGATATATATTTTCAATCTACAGGAGGAGGAATAGTATTTGGCGGAGGAGAACCATTACTATACCCCAGATTTATTAAGCAATTTTACAATCTATGCGAAAAAAACAGTTGGAAGATTTCTGTGGAAACATCGCTGAATGTGGACACCAGTATTGTACAACAACTATTACCCATAGTTTCTGAATATATAGTTGACATAAAAGACATCAATTCAAATATATATAAATCTTATACAGGGAAAGACAATAAGAAAGTTATAGAAAATATTTGCTACTTGGTAGAAAATGGTGCTGGTGATAAGGTCGTAATAAGAATACCTTCTATTGAGGGGTATAATAAAGAAACTGACGTTCAAAATACCATAAAAGAATTAAAAAATATGGGATTAAGTCATTTTGAGCCTATGGATTACATCATTAAATTGGAAGAAACAAAGAGAGATGACAAACATAGCCCCATAGGGAAAGCAATTTGCGAAGTTCTTAAACAAATGCGACTGCTTATAGCAGAAACGAATAAAATTGAATATATACCTCATGAATGTCATCACCAAGGGAATTGCCTTGGAACGTGTCCTTTATGTGATAATGAACTTAAATTATTAACGGAAGAACTTTATGCAAAAAAGGCACAAGGATTCTCCATAAATCTTTAAATCTATGTTAATTGAAGCTTTATCTGAATTTATTAAACAAGCAAGTAAGAAAACTTATGATGTACTTACTGACTCCAATGACGAACAACCAGAAGAACTTTGTGGGGCTATTGACATTTTGCCTTCTGATTATAATCTTAGTGGGTCGATTGATATTTCTGCCGTTACTAGTGAAGGGGACGATATAAAAAGTGTGTAATTTATTAACCTTAAATAAGAAAGTTAATTGTATGTTCAGTATGTTCTTATCACAATTGTTAATAGGAGGAATGGTATGTATTCCCCAACAACACTGGCAAGAATCATCCTATGTCGTCAAACTAAAAGAGATTTTTGAGGAGATATGGAAATCAGATAGTTGTAAACAATATACATCTGCTATTGGATGTTTATCTCTCATGTCAGATAATCTTTTATATCCAAAATTAATAACAAAAAATGAAAAAGATGAGATAGTGATGATAAAGATAGAAATCGAGCCAATTTCATTAATAGAATTGAACCTTTCTGACGAAGAAATTAATGAAATTAAATCCAGAGGATTTTTAGTTGTTTCAAAATATGAAAGATAAGAAATCGTAAACAAATAAGGCATTTTTTATGATAAGTGAAATTCTTAAGTATGAGGATGGTTCCATCTTGTTCGGACATCAGTATCATTTTGGTTACAATAAAGATAATACTAGATATACCGGTCAGGGAAAATTTACAATGTTACCTGTAAAAGGGGGAGAATTTGTTATGGGTAATAATCAACAAGATTATGACGAAACAGCAAAACCGGAACATCGTGTAGTATTAGATGACTTTTATATCATGGAACGTCCAGTTTCTTCTGCGTTGCAGTATGAAATGTTATTTCAGGAATAGTACTGTTGCGATAAGTTCGCACAAAAATTTATAAATCGTTAAACAACGTTAGCTCTTTGACATTTTGATTAGAAAGAATTGAGTCTATTGGATGCGTCAGCAGGTCCCGTAACTCTCTTTTCTCGAGTGCAGACACTCGGATCAGTGTGGCTACCTCGGTAATAGAGTGCGGACTTTTTGTGTCAATCTTGATCTTTGCAAGCAGCAGATAAGCCGTTATAGCTACCCATAGATGCGTTTTAACCGCATTCTCAGAATAGCCCCAGAGTGACTTGATAGTTATGTTCTGCTTTATCCACTTAAAGAAAACCTCAATATCCCACCTGTGGCGATAGCTGTTGGCTATCTCTTGCGGATAGAAGTCTAAGTTGTTGGTAATAAACGTAATTAGTTCTCCACTTTCGGGATCTAACACCTTTACTAACCGCAATTCGTCAGGATATAGCTTACGCGATTTGACACCTGTCAAGCTCATAACGGGGTATAAAATCCGTTATCTGAGCGAAAATGTAGCGACCAACATTCATAATTTTACAGTTTTGGCTGCAAAATTACTCAAAATTTTTCAAATCAAAAAATCAAAGAACGCTTGTAAGTTATTATATATAAGTAGTTTAATTAATAATAGCGATAATTTATCGCAACACTAGTAATTATGAAAGAAGAATTTTCACTTGAATATTTCAAAAAAATCGTAGAAGAAAATAAAAAGAATGAAGAAATTAAGGCTTTCAAATTTTGGGGACTTTCTATAGGACTTACATTTCCATTATTCCTTATTTTCAGCCTACTTATACATCATAAAGAATTCTTGTTTGTCCTATTTGTAGTATCGCTATTTACTTTTGGCATCGCAATCTATTCTTATGTTGATAAGAGTTTTAGATTAGGAACTTTGTTTTTATTATGCACTTTCATATTTATTGCAACCCCGATAGTAGTTGTAGTCAATTATGACAATGTGAAAATATTATCTGTTATGTCGCGCGAAGATGTTAAAGTGCGGTATTTCTCGTTATTCAAAACAAATTACTACATACGACCCTCTGGTGATAAAGTTGAGCTAACAGCAGGAAATTTTATTGAAAATAATACAAATGATACGCTTGTCCTTTATGAAATAACGTATTCATCTTATTTAACTCCTTATCATGTCAGGTATCCAATTGTACAAAAGATTGACCCTAATTCATATGAAAAATTACTACATATGCCGGATTACATTTTTCAATCTCCTCCACAAAGTATTTCAGTAAGACATAAAAGATTTGAAAGCGTAAGCACGGAAAAGAGATACTATTTAGAAACGTTATAAACTTACATCTTATCATAAGAATTATGCGCGCCTGCACCAAGTCAAAATTTCCGACTATTCATCTGTAGATGGCAGTACACGAGGCAGAACGATGTCATCGTGTTATCAAGGCTCGCTCTATAGTATAAACTACGCATCTGTCGCTAGCCGACGTTTTATAAATGGCATGTGATAGATTTTTGCAATTAATGGCCTCTATAGCTCAAAAAATGAAAGAAATGAACAAAGTATATCTCATAATAGAGAAATTACGAAAGAAAATCAAATCATCATCGGGTTGCAGCTATTTGTATAACTATTTTGATGAGCTGGTACGCGAATTGGATTTGATAGGCAAGGATGGCATATCTCATAATATGTCAATGGCATTACAATCCCTAATCGAAGATTATGCGGCTGATTCTCTATACAACACACATAGTTCTGCAAATTGGGTTAGGTATTCGGCTCGTTGTTTTTATTGCGCAGACTACTTGACTCGTTACTTGGAGGGAACTTTGTTGCAAGAAGCGGATGTCTCTCTTAATGTGTATTTCGCTCGTTTGATAGAAGCTGGTGTCGCGCCTATCTTACCAAATGAGATTATAGACAAATATATCGAAGTTGAGATTAAGTCTAAAAAAACGCAGGATGTATATGATACATTAATTAAGAAAGCTATTGGCGGAAGTCAGATGTATCGAACTTGGGATGCAAATGAAGTCAACTTGGCATTAGTGTACCTACGCTCTGCCAGTCGGCTTATTACTCAATACATATCTTTATATTCTGACTACACTTTGTTAAAGGAATGGGTACCATTGCTGAATACAAAACGGTTGGTAAATATATGGTACGAATATCCGGAAAGCGCTAATTATCGACACTCAGGTAGATATACAAGAGAAGCGGTCTCTAAATACTTAGATGAAATGCTAAGCCTACATCTGTCGATCATTAAATTGTGGTACTCGATCAATCCGCAGGAAATGATAGATAGATTGGAGTTAGAGGATCTGATTGAGATATTAGAGGTATATGATGATGAGGATTTTGAGAAAACATTGCGTCATGTGGTTTCCTTGCCATATACTAATAAGATTGAAAGCGTTTTAGAGCATTTCACTTATGATGATGAGGCATGGGTTGTAAATCTCTCATCTAACTTGTTGGAGAATTATAAAAGATAAGAAGACGAAAATAGGAAGGTCGATAAATATTGGACACTTTAAATCGTTACGAATATGAATACAACAACTAATCCAGACATTCTCACAGAAGATGTGGTACGTATTGACAAATATCTGCCTAATGCGTCATACGATCCGGTGCATTTGCTTCAATTGGCACATAATGCACATATAGAGACACTCTATGCTATTAGCAAGCATAAACGCGAGTGGGAAGCTTTCATGAAGGATGGCGAAGAGAATGGACTTGGAACTTTTGAGGTGTTCACCGTATGGAGTGACCATTCAGATTGTATGGATGTCGTGACTACAACTATATCCTATAGTCCCAAGTCATCAATAGGTAGTGAATACACGTTTGGCGTTAGACAAGCGGTGTTAGCTATCAGCTTGGCTAATGGATATCGTATGTCCAGTCCGCTTTTCCATTGCACTACAGAAGAAGAGTTGATGGACTTCCTGAAAGATAAAGAGACGCCCTTTAAACGCTATCAAAATTTAGAGCATATCATGGAGCGTCTGCGTGAATCGGACGAGGGACGAGCTACTATCCGTAAGATAGAACGGGAGCAGGCCGAGAAACGGAAA
>AUXO017373020.1_pt1 | contig 15628 bp, 10 predicted proteins | sample 768731 | NCBI WGS metagenome assembly AUXO01 (sample SAMN02715735, study PRJNA202380) | gut metagenome | biome: sheep rumen | host: Ovis aries | place: New Zealand: Palmerston North
ACATAATCTGAATAGTGGCTTTTGTAGTTAGCCTGACTTGTAAATACGATCAGCAATACCGTTGAGGGGATGTAACAAACCAGCGACAAAAACCGCTTGCGAAGAAGTATCATAAGAACATAAGCCAGCACCGCCGCACCTACCAGCACAAAAGTGTAGCCGATAAAATCATACTCCAGCTTATCCATCTCAAACCATGATATATCTTTTCTATGCAATCTCATGCTGGCTTCAAGATCCTGACGTCTTTTGAAAAGATCGGGCATACCTGCGAGATTTACGATAATACCGATCACAGCGGTAATAATAGCTGCTATGAACAAAACGGAACCGTTACCGCCGGGGGTTTTCTCTTTTGGTACAGCAACTTGCACAGGCTGTGCAGATACATTCTTTTCACCGCACTTACGGCAGAACTTAGCATCGGGCGTATTTTCATTGCCGCATTTTTTACACACCCACCCGTTCTGCGCCTGAGGTACAGCTGTGATCGTTTGAACAGCCGTCTGTGGTACCGTCGCCTGAGCTTCGGGCTTTTTCGCTCCGCAGCTGCGGCAGAATTTTGCATCGGGGGTATTGGTATTTCCACAGTTGCTGCATTTCCAATCAGCATTTTCATTTTCCTGAACAGGCGCTTGTGAGATCTGCTGAGCAGGTGTGCTGCTGATCTTGGGCAGATCTTTTGCCTGCACATAATAAACCTTGTCTATAATAATGCCTGCCGCCAGCGTTACGACCGCTGCGATCACCATTGAGAGCCACATTACATCTGTGGGCAGTAAAAACAACGTGCCGATACCTGCCGCCGCACCGATAGCCATGGAGATATTCGGACATTCTCCAATGCCGATCAGCCTTATAAAAACAAACGATGACAACCATGCGCTTGCTATACATCCGCCCATCAGCACCATTGCAAGCTGATCGAAAAAACTTTTTAGCGCTCCCATGACTGCGACCTCCGCTGTGTTATAGTGCAAAAACATTTTCCTGTTGCTATTATACCATTTCTCCCGTCCAAAGTCAACAAAAACACAGCCCCTAAAAGGGCGCAAAAAAATCACCGGCAAGATAAATTGCCGATGATCCGGTTAGTTATATATATGTGCAAGGTCAGTTAGTCTATCAGTCTGCACCGTACAGTAAATCGCTCGCTGCCCGTATAATTACAGGTGTACAGCGACATCTCGTAGCTGCTTTGTACCATGTCCGTGACCTGTGACGGCTTGAGCATTTCCGTGTCCTCCACCCTGTATGTGTAGGTCTCGCCGTCCATGTTTGTAAACTGCACAATATCTTTATTTTTCAGCTGTTTAAGCTTTTCAAAGCCGCTAAAGAAATTATGCGCCGCAATGACCAGGTCATCTGTTTCCAGTGAACCATAGTAGCGGCAAGGGGCAATATTCAGCTTTTCTTCGCTGTATGAATCCAGCACCGGAAGCTTAAGATCCACCGACGCAACGGTGAGATACCCGATGCAGTCATTCCCGTCCACAGACTCCACAGGCATTTTCTTCTTTATCCGCTCTATCGCAGGCATGGACCCGTCGCCTTGGGATAATATGTCCCTTTCACGCTGAGCAACCACGCTTTCCAGCTGTGTCTGGAGCTTTTCCGCCGACTTTTCCGCATCGTTGCTCTGGTGATAGTTCCACCATAAGAGCCCCCCGCAAGCCGCCAGCATAAGCACACCTGCAACGATAAGAGCCGTTGAGATGCGTTTTGAACGCTTACTCATCACTTTTCTTCCCTCTGCAGCGCATCAGAACCCCTGCTGCGATAAGCACAAGACCTCCCACCGCAAGCACAGGTACCGGCCACCTGAGCTGACCTGTTTTCACAAGGGCACGGGTGTTATATATCGTGTACCGGTTTCCGTTTTTGTTGTATGTGACTGTATAGCCCTTGGGGACTTCCTTTTCCATTACGGACCATGTCTGATGTTTGTCAAGCTCCTTCCAGCTGTGGGTCCAGCCGTTTTCCTCGTTCAGCTCCACGCTGTCCTTGACCTGTCCGTTGCATATAAGCTCTGCTGTAATGCTGTCGGGACGGTTCTTTCCGTCGTCGTTCCAGACTTTTGTGACTGTAATATCTATCTTTGATTCCGAGCTGTCGCCATACACACCGAACTTTGGCTTGGCAATAAGGTTAAACTCCCATTTTCCCTTGTTGTCGTAAGGCAGAACAGCCAAAAACGGCATAAAGCGTTCATACGAACTGTTGCCTTTGGTTTCCGACACCAGGTAAACCCCTGCGTTAAGATCGGTAAACTGTGTTTTTCCGGCTTTGTCCGTATACCTTGTCTCGCCCTGGATCCTGTGGTCAAGGGCATATTGAAACAATTCCTTTGCAGTCTCCTGAGACTTTACATCGTCAATGGTCTTGGCATAGCCTGCAAATTTGTCCACACAGGTGTAAACCAGCTTTGAATCCTGCACCTTAGCATCTGCCACACGGTAAACAGTAACGTCAGCATCGCTGACAGGGCTCTTGTCCTCCTCGCTTTCAAGGACGATGCTAAGCACGCCTTTTTTGCTCAGATCAAGCTCCTTTGTGTCTGCGTCCTGAGCAAATACGCTTGCAGGCATAGCAATAACAACAGCGACCAACAGCAGGAAGCTCAGAAATATTCTATTGTGTTTCTTCACTGTCGCTCGCCTCCTTTGCGAGATCGTTTTTCTTTTTCGCCCTGCGGTCTTTGACAATTACAAATACCAGCACTATTACAAGCATAGGCATGGCAACTATCGGTGTCACCACCAGCGGGTCGATAACGAATGCCTCATTTTTTACAAATACCCCCGGTTTCTCCTCTGCCGTCTCGATACGCACGCCTCTGAGGATAAGCCTGTGGGAATTTATCCCGTAAGGGGTACAGGTCATAAGTGTGCAGTAGTCCTTGCCTTTGACGATCTGAAGATCGTCTGTTTCCGTAGGAAGCACGGTTTTTATCTGGTCTATGCGATATGTAAGCTTTTTGTTGAGCACAGTAATGGTAAACTCGTCCCCCTGCTCAAGTTCGTCCAGATCGGTAAACAGCTTTGCACTGGGCAGTCCTCTGTGTCCCGACAGCACGCAATGCGTCGACTCCCCTCCAACAGGTAGACTTGTGCCTTCAAGATGACCTGCGCCGATACTTAGCACAGAATCGTCAACGGTATGGTATATAGGCAGCTCCACACCGATCCTGTCAATATCCACATAGCCCATTATTCCCGTGCCCGAAATATCCAGCGTCTCGCTGTAACCGCTGACCCGTGCAGGATTGTAAAATCCCCCGGGTTCCTTCTCCAGCCGTCTGTTATAGTCCTGTGCCTTTGCAAAGATCTTTTCTATCTCGTAATTACGCATTTTTTCGGACTTGTCATTATATTCGCTGATGACCCTTGAAGCGTGTTTTTGATTGATATAATTGCTTACAGCGGGATACAGCAGCACGGACAGTCCAACAATAAACATAACTATTATGATTATAGTTGTAAGATGCTTTCTCATTGGATTCTCCCTGCCGCAATATCATAAGGCGGAGAGGAGAGATACCTCTCCGCCCGATATACGAAAAAACTTTAAGATATTGATGTCTTATTTATCCTTCTTGCCCATTCTTACCTTTGTGATCAGAAGTGCGCCTGCACAAAGTATCATAAGTCCGCCTACTACATAGAAGATGGTAGTACCCATGCCTCCTGTGTCGGGAAGAACGATACCCTGGTTGTTCTCTACCTCAAACTTGTAAAGATGATCTGTATCTGCTGTCAATTCGGTTGTACCCTTAGTAACAGTCCAGCCTGTAAAAGCTCCGGTAGTATCGTATCCGGCAGTGATCGTAACAGTAAACGGAGCGATCTTGTTGTATCCTTCAGGAGCATCTTCTTCTGTGATCGTATATTCGCCTGCTGTAAGACCTACAAATGAAATAATACCATCAGCGCCTGTATATACAGATTTGTTTACTCCATTAGCTGCTGTTGTCTTTTCAACTGTGTTTATAAGAGTGTACTTTTCATTTTCGTTTTCATATTTATCTCTTGTAGCATCAGTCGCTTTGGTATCGGTAAATCCACCAGTCTTGAGCTTATAATATTTGCCGTTTGTGTTGTCGAGCTTATAGATTTTACTGTTAATAACAACTGCCTTTACGCCGTTGCCTGTGATGCTGAACTTTGCACCCGCGAGAGGATTATGCGAATCTCCATCAACCTTCAAAAGCTTAAGACCTGTTGTAAAGGTCTTTGTTTGAACGTCAGGTGTCTTGCCCATTACATCATCGTCACCGGGTGTAGTGCTTGGCTCATCATTGCCCTTATATTCATGGTTTGGATTGTTTGAATAAGTAAGGCTTGCGGTATTCGGGTTTCCATTCATTGTTATGTCAGCGTTTTCGTTGAGAAATGCCTCGTACTCTACAACGATTGACTGACCGGAGTAGGTCTTTGCATCCTTAAGTACAATATTGAATGATTCTCCTGTACCGATACCGGTTGTTTTTACAGTGTACTTGTCAGCAAGAAGCGCCTGAGCTGCATTATTAGCATAAACCTTTACAGAATCTGAAACAAAGGTAAGGCCGTTACAGAGACTATCCTTTATGATGAAGAAATACTTATTGTAAGCAGAAGTATTAGGTACTGCGGTCTTGATCCTGAACTTAACTGTATCGCCAATGCTTGCTGTGTTTTCAGATACTTCATTATTGCCGTCAACTATCTTCTTGTCAAGTGTAGGAACTTCTTCCTTAGCATCGATAGTTTCCTGACCAAGAACCTTGAGAATGTAGCTTGTGTATGCACCGGCTGTATCATTCTGAGAATTATCCTTATCCTTTACAAAGTAGTAACCTTTACCCTTCTGGGTAACATCAAGCTTAACGCTGTCAGCGCTTGCTGCCATATCCTTTGTTGCGGCAGCAGCAGTTGCGAGATTAGCGTTGACGAGCTTTGCAAAGCACTTTACAAAAGCAGGTTTTTCTTTGTTTGCGTCAACAACCATTGCTACACCTGCAGCAGTAGTTTTTCCTGCGAACAAGGTTTTCATCTGTGTATTTGTTGTATCTACAACAGTTGTATCATTCTGCAAAGCAGCAAGAAGTGCCGTGCCATTTACGCCGTCACCCCATTCAACGCCCGAAACAGCCTTGTCGTTTCCGCTGATCTTTGTTACGCTGAATATCTGATATGCCTCATAGGTATGTGCTGCTTTGTCAGAATTTGCTCTGTTAACTGTTATAGAGAACTCGTCAACAGCAAATGCTGTCATGCTCACGCTCATTACCATAAACACGGTAAGAACCATGACTGTGAGAATTCTTAGAGTTTTTTTCATAGTCATTTTTTCCTTTCATATTTATTATTCAGAGTTTTTTTGGTTACAAGTATTATTACAGCTCCCTCCGTTTCTTTCGCCAAAGCAGGATCCCTGCTGCGCAGATAAGTCCCGTACCTATGCAGATGTGAGGTATCACACCGCATCCGCCGGTGTTGGGGAGAGTATAGGTCTTGAGAGTATTCACAAATTCAGGCTTTGTGACCTCGGTTTCGCCCTTGTAATAATTAACCGATGCTGTCAGCGTATTGCCGTTCTTAGTGACGGTAACGACCGCCTTGAACTCGGTATTATCGTATTCATAAGCTGTATCGCCGGCAGGAATGACCTCTTTGATGAAGTAGGTATAGTTGCCTTCAGCAATGTACATCTGCTCCGGGAAAACAACATTTCCGTCAGCATCATTTCTAGCCTCAGCGATCTTTTCCCTGTCATTATTATAGAGTTCAAACCCGAACTGTTCATTTGCGATAGTCTGATTATTAAGAACCTTTTTTGCCTGCATCTGAATCTGTGCCGGAGTTTCTTTTATCATCTCGTTCAGGTTAGCCTTCAGCGTAAAGTCAAGTCCTGAGTGGTTCGGGCACTTGTTATACGCATCAATAAGGCTTCGGTTGTCCATCTGGAAAACAGCCTTTTCAATAGTGATAGGCTTGCTTTCCTCTTCCGTAAGCGCCGCATCGATGCCGTTTACTGTTTTACCGATCGGGTTAAGATACAGTTCAACATCGAACTCCGCATGATGTGCATCTTGACGGCGGTAATGCTTCGCTTCATTGCCCTGACACTTTTCCTGAGATGTAAGCTCATACTGAGTTTCACCCAGCGTTCCGTGAGGTGTATAATCATCAGGCAGGAATGTACCAATGATTTCATTGTTTTTGTCATAAATGTAGCAATGATTTATATCGGAAATAACCGCTTGATATTTGATTACAGTCGTAGTGGTATTGTTTGATGAATCGGTGACTGTTTTGGTCACTGTGTAAGTACCACCGTCCGAGATCTCAATATCGGAATGTGTTGCTCCGTTCTTAGTTGATTGTGAAGATCTCACCCAGACAAAGAACGTTGTATCAACAGAATCGGTGCTGCCGACCTTAACCAAAGCGTTCCAGCCGTTTTCATTCAGTTCAGTCTCATTAGCCTTGAACAGGGCTGTTACTTTAACAGTTCCGTCGCTGAGATCTTCAACGGTCTCATTACCTATCCGTGTGATCTCTGATGATGGATGATAATAATCGCCTGAACTTTGTTTCGGAACATAAGACACCAGTTCAAAGGTATCTCCCGGAAGGATCATATATTTGCCTTCGTCGCTTCCGTTGTTCTTAACATACGCCGGAACCGGATTGCCATCGCTGCCCATAACATAAATATACTCATTTTTACCGTCGTGGTTTCCAACAGCGGTGGAAAGATACTCGTGTACCCTGTCCTTTTCAATCGGACCGATCGAGGTATTTACATACATTACCGGTTTAACGACCTTCACCCAGAACACATCGTCTGCGCTGCCTGTTGTTGAATAATGTATACTGCATGTACCCGGATAGTGTCCGACATATGAAGCTGCCCTTGCCGGAGAACCATCATACTCTATGTTGTGATCCGCACCGTTTGTTGATTCTCTTACGAGTATCGCCGTATCTCCGGAACCGTTTCCATATACTGCAAAACTTCCTGATGTACTGCCGGGTGAAGCTATATTTATAGATTCTCCAACATTTATTACATATGGGTTTGATTGTGAATTTCCTGCGGCAGCCTTTGAAATGTCAACATATCTTGGCTGATTACTGTCGCTGACTTCGCTTTCTTGATAAACTGTCCACACATATATGGAAAACGACTCAGCTGTGAAGCTTGCTTCGGTTTCTGTCATCTCAGCGTTCTCTACCGCTTTGACCTCGCCGTTATCGGTTTTATGCAAAAGCTTTTGGTTATCGCCCTCGAGCTTTTTCTCGCCCGTCAGGCTTATCTGCACCTTAACGTTCTTGCTGTCCGCCGGCTCTATCTCTCTGCCCTCAGCGTCCTTGAAAGTAATGTCTACCGCCACGGCATCTACGACCTTTTCGGCTGTACCTATGCCCTGCTGGGCGGTCTTTACTGCTTCGGACTTTTCGATATCCGTTACGGTCATTGTGGTTTTATTCGGGAAAACGCCCTTTGCGGCCTTAGCTTTGACCTTTATTCCCGACTTTGAGGTCTGTTCAAAGCTTAACGAACCGTCCGCATTTTCAAGACTTACAAATCCCGTGATATGCTTGTCCGTAAGCTGATAACTGCCCTTTGCGACCTTGCCCTCAACGTCGCCCTCTATGGTCTCCGCCGTGGCCTTGCCGTCTTTTTCGGTCACCTCACAGACAACTGCGCTCCTGTCCACCTTTTCGTCAAGGTCCGTGTCGATAAACAGTATATCGCCCCTCTGCGGTTTTGAATCCCCGAGGCTGTTCAGCAGTTCCTTCTTTTCAAGCTCCGCTGTCCAAGCCGCAATTCCCGAACCGTAAGGTACACATTGCTTGTCGACCCCTGCATAGTACATACAGAAGTATGTGAACAGACTGTTCCACCTGCTGTATGGACTGCCGTACCATTGACCGTAGCGGCTGTAAGCATTTTTTGTCTTTGCGTCATACGAGAAGTGGAAATTCCTCTGACTTTCGCTGTAACCCAGCTGTGAAGCTGCAACAAGAGCCACATTTTCTCTTACGTCTCCCGCAAGCTCCTTTGGAAGCGTTGCCTCCCATATCTTCTCGTTCTCAACATCTGCACCCTCGTCAGGCTTACATCCCTCCGAATGTGTGTGCTCCTCAAGTCCGCATATCAGGCGGCTTTCATAGCACTCGTCCCTATGCTCGTGTCCGCCGTCCGTATCCTGTCCGCACACAAGCACCCTCTCGCAGCACTTATCGGTATGGGAATGCTCCTGCTGAGCGCAGACCTGTGTATCCTCCATAGCCGTTCCCACACCTCTCAGCTGCCAGAAAACAGCCATTGAGACCGCCATGGACATCGCCGTCAGGAAAGCGGTCACACGATGCCGCAGCTTTCTGCCCGAACGAACATTGCCTATGTACTTTTCAACATCTATTCTCAATCGCTTTCCCTCCTTTGCTTTAATATCTTATAATTATGGTTTTACTGCTACGACCATATGGTGAACAATACACGCCCCACCACCTGCTGCTTATCCACGCAGCCGATAGCCGAGCTTCTGCTGTCTATGGAGGTAGCACGCTTGTCACCAAGGACAAACAGGCTGTTTTCCGGTACCGTCAGCGGGAACTGTACATCGCACTCCCCCAGACTTTTGTCCGTGGCATACGGCTCGTCCAACACTTTTCCGTTCACCGAAACATTGCCGTCCTTATCTATATCCACCCTGTCCCCCGGCAGACCCACAACTCTCTTCAGCAGCATTTTGTTGTGCCAGGAGATACAGCATATATCGCCTCTGTCAAATTTTTTTGTCTTTATCAGTAAAAGAATATCCCCGTCTTTCAGCCCCGGCTCCATGCTGTCACCCGATACCTGTATAACAGGCATGAACAATGTGGATATAAGCACCGCTATCGCCGCCACCACAATAAGCACCGCAAGGGTGTTGCGAAGCATACGAAGAAACCTTTTCCTCTTAGCAAGCTTGTCCTTTTCCTGCTCGACCTTTTGCTTGTCAACAGACAGCTTTTCGCTGTTCTCGCCGTCCTGTTCCTCGTTCATAAGGTCGTAGACAAGATCCACAAGCTCCTGCCTGTTAAGCTCGCTCAGATCTTTTTTATCCATACTTTTCTCCGAACAAAAAGAGTAGTCATAGTTTTAGTAATTTTATCACAAAACTTCCAAAAAGTCAACAGTTTTAAAATTGATATACATATCTTGATATACATATCTCTTACACCCAGCCTGCCGCTATTTGGACTTGGTTTGCACAAGGATGATCCGAGCTGTATTTGTTGACAATTCACGAACAGGAGCGTTTAAGTTTGTGAAATATAAACCAATAAAAACGGCTGTGTTCAACCGTATATATGTCAGACGCACACCGAAAGGAGAATAAAAACATGAAAAAATTAACAGCTTTTATACTTTCAGCAGCCCTTGTGCTTTCAATGGCAGGCTGCACCGACAGCTCAAATAACAGCACCGGATCAAATATCCCCGTGGCTTCCCAGAAGGTGAACAGCCACAAAGACCCCGACAGCTCGCTGATCCCCGGCAAGGATATCCTTACCCCTGCCACCACCGAAGCTCAGGAATTTATAAAAACACAGTATTCCAACTATACCTATTATTCCACGGCAGAAGAATATGACCGCAGCAAAGGGATAAGAAAATACTACGAAGGACAGATCACCAACGAAGACTTCAAGCACGAGCTTTTTGAATCCATATGCAGCGTGCTGAAGCAGGGCGAACTCACCCTCAAAAGGGAACAGCAGGTCACAGGCGGAGCCAACCCCTTCCTGACCATGGAGGATGCCGGCGGTGCAAAGTATACCCTCAGCGAAGGAATACTCATACATAATCCAATGGAGGAGGGCGGCGACTCGATTTATATTTTCACCGCTCCCCACTCAACTCTTTATTTCAGTAAGGACCCGGAGACAGACGAGATCATCAAGGCCCTCGCCCAGGACGGCGTAAAAACCGACAGCAACCTTGTCAGAACAGAAACTGTCACGAAAACACAGCCCGCACCCTCCGACCCCAAAGCCGTAATCCCACAGCAGCCCATAGCCTATCTATCCATAAGATCGAACTTTGCCTGGGGACAGAAAATATCCGGCACCTGCGTAGATACCGCAGGCAACGTCTACCACTTTAACTTTTCAAAGACATACGATTCAAGCACCAACGGGAAATTTGAAGACAGTATACTTGAGCTCATTTATTCCCAAGGCGCAATACCAAACGAGGTTTTGGCAGATGTCTCTGCCGTAAGATTGGGCATGGCATATGCCGCAAAGATATCCCCCAATGCCAAGGTGAAAACGGAATCAAAAATGTGCGACTACGGACAAAATACCCTTTATGCCGTTGTAAACGGAAAAGCAGTCATGCTTTATTCAAAGGGTGATGTCGACAAGACCGTTGAGGACGAGTATGCAGCCAAGACAATAGACTGCTACACAAAAGCCATGAGCTTATCCGTCGGACCGGCTATCTGCGAATGACCGCCGCATATCCATATTATGATACAGACCTGCACTTTTTTCGGTGCAGGTCTTTTGCTGTTGATTTTGAAGGTATTTTGTGGTACTATGTTATAAGAAATCATAGTGGGGTGAGCACTTTGCAAAACAGAAAAATACTTATTATTGACGACGATCCCGACCTTTCCATGATAATCACGGATATGCTGGAAAGCAAGGGCTTTGATGTGAGCTGTGCCCTGAGCAGTTCAGAGGGCTTTGATGCCCTGTCCCGAACCAGCTTTGACCTTATCCTTCTTGATATCAACCTGCCCGACAACTCAGGCTTTGAGGTGTGCAAACAGCTTCGTGAGGTGTCCAATGTACCGGTTATTTTTGCAAGCGCAAGAACGAGCGAAACAGACAGGATAACCGGCTTTGATATAGGCGGTGACGACTATCTTCCAAAGCCCTATTCGATGAAAGAGCTTCTGTCCCGTATCAATGCGCTCCTGCGGCGCTCCTACGGCAGCACGGATAAGGAAAGGATAGTTACCTTCGGGGAGGTCAGCGTAAATATCACCTCCCGCACCGTTACCCGCAAGGGCAAAGCGGTAAATCTCTCCCTGCGTGAATTTGACCTTCTGGCTTATCTGTGCGAGCATAAAAACGAAGCGATCTCCAAGAACAAGCTGATAAATGAAGTCTGGGGTGCATTTTCAACAGTTGAGCCATCTACCCTTACGGTGCATATACGCTGGCTGCGTGAAAAACTTGAACAAGACCCTGCATCACCGGTCTATATAAAGACTGTATGGGGTGTAGGATATATTCTGGAGGCAAAGGATGAAAAGTAAACTATTTATACAAGCGCTTGTGTTTTCCATTCTTATCGGACTTGCAGGAGCTTTGTTCTATATCACTAATTCAACGGCAAATCTGGAATCAAACCGTGGTGACGATCTGGTCGCCGTAAACGAAATAAAGACGCTCATAGGCAGCGGCAACACTCAGACTGCTTTGCAGAGGCTTGATGAGCTTGACTCCCAGCTTCGCAACCTGGATGTTGAAACAAGTACGAATTACAGCATTGCATGGATCTGCCTTATCGCCGCAGGCTTTATCTTTATGAATGCTGCCTATACCTATTTTGCCATTCTGCGCCCCTTTTCCAAGCTTGAAAAATACGCCTCGCAGCTTGCAGCGGGCAACTTTGACATACCCCTTGACTATGAACGTAAAAACTATTTTGGCAAATTCACATGGGCTTTTGACAGTATGCGCCGTGAGATAGCCGCAGCAAGAGCAGGCGAGAAGCAGGCGATAGAAAACAATAAGACCGTTATCGCAACCCTCTCCCACGACATAAAGACCCCCGTTGCCTCCATAAGGGCATACTGTGAGGGACTTGAGGCGTATCTTGACATCTCCCCCGAAAAGCGGCGCAAGTACCTTGAGGTAATAATGCGTAAATGCGACGAGGTTTCAAAGCTTACCAACGATCTTTTCATCCATTCCCTTTCCGACCTTGAAAAGCTTGATATAAAAGATATGGAAACAGAGGTATGCTCCCTGCTTTCCGAGACAGTTGACGAGCTTGACCCCAACGGCAGCGAGATACGCTTTGAAAAGCCCGGTTATGAATTTATGACCCGCTCTGACCCTGACCGGCTCAAACAGATAGTGGAAAATATAATTACAAACGCACGCAAATATGCAAAGACCCATATCGACATCACCACCCGGCGTGAAGACAGCACCCTTGCAATAATATTCACCGACTACGGCAGCGGTATCCCCGACGAGGATATGGCTTTTGTCACCGATAAATTTTACCGTGGGCATAACTCCAAAGGCGAGCCGGGAAGCGGACTGGGTCTGTACATATGCAGCTACCTTTGCCGCAAAATGAATGCCGGGCTGTCGCTGAGAAATACATCTCACGGGCTGGAGGTCACGGTAACGCTGAAAGAAATATCGCCTTCTTCCACATCTTAAGGATTTCTTAATAACTTTTGCTGTATCTTTTAGTTAAAGCAAAACCCACGGGAAGATGCAGGGGGAGGAAAAACAATGAAAAATGTGATACTTAAAACAAAAGACCTTTGCAAAAGCTTTGCCCACAACGGCGGACAGCTGCATATAATCTCAAACGTTGATATGCAGCTTTATGAAGGGGATTTCACAGTTATAATGGGAGCCTCGGGCTCCGGTAAATCGACTTTGCTTTATGCCCTCAGCGGAATGGACTGTGCCACCAGCGGCAGCGTTATGTACGGTGATACAGACATTACCGGGCTGAATGAGAAAAAGCTTGCAGAGCTGCGCCACAGGGACTTCGGTTTCGTATTTCAGCAGATGCACCTTGTCAGCAATCTTACTATTTTTGAAAATGTTGCCGTTGCAGGATATCTGAACAAAACCGTTTCGGCAAAGCAGACCGACGAGAGAGTCAGCGAGCTGCTTGAAAAGATGAACATTTCTCACATAAAGTCCCATCTTCCGTCGCAGGTGTCCGGCGGTGAACAGCAAAGGTGCGCCATTGCAAGAGCGGTGGTAAACAAGCCAAAGCTGATATTTGCAGACGAGCCCACAGGCGCTTTGAACAGAAAGAACTCTCAGGATGTTCTGGATCTGCTGACCGAGCTGAACAAGGAAGGGCAAAGCATACTTATGGTGACCCACGACCTGCGTGCGGCGGCAAGAGCGGACAGGATACTTTATCTCAGCGATGGGAAGATCCTTGGTGATCTTAATATGCCGCCTTACGTTCCCCAAGAGATAAAAAGCCGTGAGACCCAGATAAACGCATGGCTCACTTCCCTTGAATGGTGAGGTGAGGACATGGAGGTATTCACACTTGTAAAAGCCAATATAAAAAGGCGTAAGGGAGCATTTATCGCTGTTATACTCCTTACGGCAATAATCGTTTCATCTTCTCTTTCCATATTCAATTTCATTGACAGTATGGACAGGGCGCTTGAACGCTCGTTCAGCGATCGGGGGGATCCGACAGAGGCCTGCTTTGTATACAATAACTTCTACACCCCACAGCTTGAGGACAAAGTTCGCAGTCTTGACATAGTAAAAAAGCTTGAGGTATACGATGCGCTTGACAACTGGTACAATGACGGTGTATCAAACAGAGTCGGCAATTCAAATGACGGCAACAGCTACTTTTATATGAAGCTGCACGACGGCATAAGGCTGATAAACTCGGATGTTTCGGGCTTTGAGGACAGCATACCTGCGCTTGAAAAGGGCGAGGTATATCTGCCTCTTGGGTGCAGGGAAAAGCTCAGATGCAAACTTGGCGACACGCTTGAGACCTGCTTTTATTACACCAAATATGAATTTAAGATAAAGGGCTTTGTTCAGGAGCCGCAAAACGGCTCTTCACAGATAGGCTGGAAGCAGGTTTTCATATCAGACGAGGACTTTGACGAGCTGACGAAGATCTCTGCCGAAACAAAAGCCGATGAGAAATACAAAAACGATAAGGCTGTGCAAAAAGGTATAGAGGTCAAGGTCTTTAATACCTACAAATCGCCAAGCTATGAGGGCAGCGATGCACAATTCCAAAGAGATGTGAACCTGGCGACCAGGCTGGGTGATCTGTCAAGCGGAACACTTACAAGGGCTCAGTCGGTCAACTACTCTTCGCTGGCACCTAATGTGCTTTCAAAGATAGTGCTGACGTTTATTGCAGTACTGTTCGTGGTGGCACTTGTCATTATGGGGCACAGCATTTCAAGCGAGATAGAGATAGACCGCAAAAAGCTGGGCATACTCAAATCACAGGGCTTTACCACACGCAAGATAAGGCTTATAATGCAGATACAGTATATACTTGCTATGGTGATAGGCATTATACTCGGTATTGCAGGTTCATTCTTCCTTTCGGGACTTATCGCAAGCGAGTTCGCAAATGTAGTTGGCACTCCCGTGAGCATCAGGATCAGTTTTTTAAAGGCTGTGCTTGTGATAAGCGCACTCATCGGAATATCCCTGCTGGTCATGGCGATAAAGACCCACAAGGTCACCAGGATCTCGCCTGTACAGGCTATCACAGGGCAAAAGGGCGATGTGTACTTTGACAGCAGACTTAAAATGGGACTGAGCAAGAAGCTGCTTTCGCTCACTCTGGGCATACGTCAGTTCACCTCTGCAAAAAGGCGCTACATCAGTATGCTGATAATCTCGGCTCTGCTTATGTACTTTATGGTTTCCATAAATCTTATTGCGGGGCTTGTGACCTCAAGCAACTCTCTTGAGATGATGGGCATGGAAGTAACGCAGATAGATATGAACATCAACAACGCAGGTGAGGATCTGCTGACGATCGAAGAGGCTGAAAAGCGAGCAGAAGAGATAATCGAAAAGTACACAACGATAGAGAAGAGATATGCGGTCAACGGCAGCTACTGCGCTATCAACGGATACAAGCTTTTCTGCCGTGCATACAAGTATCCGCAGGACATCGGCGGTCTTTTCAAAGGCAGAAAGCCGAGACAGAAAAACGAGATACTTATCACACAGCTTGTAAGCGACGAGTTCGGCTGGAAGATCGGCGACAAGGTAAACGTTACGAGCAGCGGCGGCGAGCTTGAATGTATGGTAACGGGCATTTATCAGTCGATGAACGATGCAGGTATGGTGTTTGCCATACCGTATGAGGCATTTGAAACGCTGAACCCATCGTTAAAGATAAACTATGAGGGATTTGTCATCAAGGACGAATCAAAAGCAAAACAGATAGCTGAGGAGATCGACAAAGCCCTGGTCAATGACAAGGGCGAAAAGAAAGGCTCCTGCACCTATTGGGATATACATACCGAGGGCGACGAGATGTACGAAAGCGAGATAAACCTGCTCAAAACTATTATTTACGGCTTCTCAGGTGTGTTTATGCTTGTCGCTGTGGTACTATTGTGCACAAAGGCTTTCGTGCTCGAACGCCGTGATATAGGCATATACAAGGCGATCGGCTTTACCTCGGCAAGACTGAGGCTGTCCTTTGCGCTGAGATTTTCCTTTGTAGCTTTCCTTGGCTCGCTGATAGGCTTTGCCCTTTCGGCGCTGTTCACACAAAAGATGATGGAAACGCTGCTGAGAGTGATAGGGCTTTGCTACCTTGAACTGGACATTGGCGTGCTTGACATAGTGATACC
>AUXO018521554.1_pt1 | contig 15625 bp, 21 predicted proteins | sample 768731 | NCBI WGS metagenome assembly AUXO01 (sample SAMN02715735, study PRJNA202380) | gut metagenome | biome: sheep rumen | host: Ovis aries | place: New Zealand: Palmerston North
ACATTAGTCAATATATCTGATAATTCTATATATTTTTCATTTGATTCAACATTTTCTGTATTAGTGTATTTTTTTAATACATCTTCTTCTAATGTAGATTCATTTTCAAAATTTACATTATCATAATATAAATCTTTAATAATATTATATGAATAATATTTTGGCATTGTAATAGTCTTAATGTTTTTATTTAATTATTTTGATGTGTTCGATTGTATTCTTCTTTATCTGATAATTGTTGCTTTAAATTATTCATTTCAAATTTTAATGAATGATATTTGATAATTAGATAATCAATAATATTTATAAGCTCATAAGTAGAATTAATCTTATAATTAGACTCACTTAATCCTTTATTAAATATATAATCATGATTATAATGCTCAGTTTGTTCTAATGAGCCTGTATTCATATCAATATTTTTATAAGTGATTGGTTGGTCATAATCTTTTTGGACTCCTAAATACTTAAGATATGCGTTATCCCAATCAATATCTTTTCCTTTTAATGGTTTATATAAATCTTTATATTTTTCATATTCATTTATAGACATTCTAGGATAATTATCAGGAGAGTTGTCATTACTTTCTATATATGAAGAAAATGCATGATAATTATTGTTTATGCAAACTTTATCATGAATATTGATACCATTAGCATTTATTCTATGGTTATATTTATAAAAATTATCAATATCTGAATTTGTGATTAAATTTGTTATTGTATCTTTTCCATATATTGCTTTTATAGCATTATATTGATAATTATCCATTACAATTTCTTATTTATTTTTATTATCCAAGTATGTAAGCCAATATACTTTTGAGGAGATTGATAAATCCAAAATGTTTTTTGACTTCCATTTACAGATTTTTGAATTTTTCCTCCATGCCAATTATTTGATTTTATACCATTAAAATAAAATTCAATATCTGCATCTTCTACTAAATATATATAATCATATAATAATGTTCGATTTTGGAATTCTAATTTTATTTCTTCTCCATATGAGTAATATATATTAAATTCATTTAAATTAATTATATTTGAGAAACTCTCTGCAATAGTTCCAGATAAATAATTTGATGAGTCTGTCAAATTAAAATTATTGACAGTAGTATAATCACTTGTATGAGTATTATTACTATTTATTGATGAATATAATATATAGTTTTTCCATTTTAATAAACTTGGATATATATAACTGTATACTGGATATGAATTAGTCATATAATTATGTATTATTTGAATAGAAAAATCTTTTTCAATAATTTCTCCTGGAGGATTAAATGAAAATTGTTTTACATATTGTTTAGATCCATTAATTGAGATATTTTTTAAATCAATAGATGTCATAGTTCCTCCTACTTGACCATATTGTACTTCATAATCTCGTAATCCTACTTGAGAAGTATTTTTAAATGTCAAAGTGATATTTCCATTTGCTGCATTAGATATATGATAATAGTCATTTGTTATAGATACATCAATATCAGTAATATAATTATGTGAAGTTCTTTTATTACTTGACAATATATAAGCAACTTCAGTTGAACTTTCTGTTTGAGATAATCTAAGATAATTATAAGATACAGGCATTCCATAATTATTATATTCTTGTCCAAACATATTATTATCATTATCTCCATCAATATAATTATACTGTAAAGAAGTATTTTTTAAAGTATTATTATTTTGATTAGAACCTAAAATATTATTTATTTGATCAACTTCAGATCTTAATGATTGTATAACATTAATTCCTGCTAAATATGATGATTTATTAGGAAATCCAAATCCAGAAGCAATAAATTCAGTATCAACATATAAGCTCACATCATTTTGACCAGATGAATTACTTACAATTGTCAATGCGCCTCCTCCAGTCTCACTACTATTTATTGGATTGTTTGCTACATAAGAAGAAAAATATCCTAAGTTTTTTAAAGTGTTTTTCATTTTGCTAATTTATGTTTTTATTCACCTTCAGGCTCTAATATACTTAATTTATCTAAATAATTATTCAATGACATATAATCACCATTAATTGTCACTTCAATCATATATGTTTTAGGATCTGCAAATAATGAATCTTTAATATCAAAATAAATTGATTTAGTAATAGTATTTAATGGATTTTGTATGTTATTTGTCATATTTCCTAAACAATATTCAAATATCAATGAGACAGATAAGTCTTTACCTGGATCAATAGATATGAAATTATTAGGATTGACATCACTAAAATCAATAATAATATTATTTCTATGATCAATACTTGGATAGAAGAAGCCTCCATTATAATCAGTTATTGAATTATTCAAATAATATTTTCCATTCTCATTAAACTCACTTATAACTGTGTCTTCATCTAAATATATAGTATTATTTCCATTATTATATTGAATATCTTCATACCTCATCAAATAAACATTGTTTCCTTCAACATTTATATATTTATAAAAGTTATTAAAGTTCTTATTAAGATAATTGCTTTCATTAGAATTATTATTTATTTCTTGTGCTAATACATATTCAACAAATGGATTCTCATTAGTTACTGAAGAATCATAATATAATCCTTGCCATACATTCTTATTCAAGTTTACATTATAATAACCATGAGCTTTATATGGATATAATATTTGTGAATTCTTTTGTTTTATATAATTATTATAAGATTGCTCCCAAGATAGGTTTCCAGATATTGCAGATTTGTCTTGTAATCTTTGACTTTCTGTATTCAAGTAAATATCTTCTTTTGTATATGGATTATTTTGTCTAAAGTAAATCCATTGTCCTAATGATTGAGGAGCCATCTCATTATTAATCAAAATTGGAACTCTTTCATAATCTCCAATGAATTGTGCAAATGATTCTCTATTATCTTCTAATAAAGCTATATTCATATTTCCTGGGAATTGTGAATAAAATTTAATAGTAGTTTCACCTTTATTCTTGATAATGATTCTCATTTGTTTTTTAATAAACTTATCAGATAATGAAGTATCATTAATATTTATCTTATTTATCGTTCCTGCAAACAATTCAACTAATTCATTATCAAATTCAAGGTATATAGAATATTTTCTTAATAACATTTCATCTATCATATCTTTATACTTGTCAATATCTGTTGTCATTAAATTAAGTTTGTCTTTTAATGATAAAAGATTATTTTCAGGAGTATTGAATCCAGAATAGATATTTTCTGGCATATGATAGAATACTTGATTTGCAGATATCATTTTATTAGAGACATGTTCTGAATATCCATCATTTATCAAAGTCTTATTAAATGAAGCTACTATAGTATCATCACCATTCTTAGATATTATTTGACTAATTTGAACCATTTCTTTATATTCTTCTGGAAATACAAAAGTTTCTTCATCAGACCATGGAGTATAAAGGTTTACAAATGGTTGACCAATATTATATTTATATCTTACTCTTATGATAACTTGCTCATTTTGATTGATAGGTATGTCTATTTGATTCCATTTAATAGTATTTTCTGTTTTGCTTGTATTTTCCCATTCTAATAAGATATTTCCATATTCATTAAATGATATCAATCTTTCTTTATCTTCTGTAGAATAAGAATTCCAATCAGTAAAAGTACTTGTATTGATAGATGATAAAGAAGTTGTAGTACTTACTTCTGATTTATATTTATAATTTACATCAATACCAATTATGACTGCATTATGATAATTACTTGAAATATAGTTTTCAATAGCTTCTGTCTCTAATATACCTCTGATTCTATATTTCAAATCTTGATCATATTTCATAACTGACATTGAATTGATTGTATCAATTATATTGTTCAATTGAGTAGTTATTTGTGTTCTCTCAACATAATATTCATCTAATTTTTTTCTAATTGATAATTGTGAATTAGATATTTGTTGAGTCCAATCAGTATTTGTCAATTGGTTATATAAATCATCAATATTAGTATTTATTGTTGTAAGTTTATTGTTCAATTCATGTTTTTGATTATGAAGATTTACTATTTCTTGTGTAGTTTTATCATCAATCAAATGTTTGTTAATAGGAACTACTTGTAAAATATCATTACCATTGAATGAATTAGTAACAAGTTCTTTAATAGCATCACTATTTTGTAAGTCTTCTATTTCATGAACAGTGTACTCACTTATTAATGGATTACTTAAATCACTAAATCCACTTAATATATCTCCAATATTCTTACAATAAGCTTTATAATAATCTATATAACTTACTTTATTTCCATGATTATCTAATATTTGATTTCCATACTCATCTTGCATATATATATTATTTAAATTAATATAAATACCATCAGATAAGATACTTCTAATATTATTATATATAGTGCCAATAAATATTCCAATATATGGGTTTTCTTCAAGAGGAATATTTATATAATTATATTCTGAATAATTATTGTTATAAATAGTGAAATACATTGAAGAATCTTCACTTACTGTTTGTATAACACTATGACCAATATATTCTTCAATGATAACTACATTAGTTGTTGTATTGACTTCTTTTATACGATATAATGAATTAGTATTATTCAAGCAAATAAAATCACCTATCTTCAATGTAAATGTTATACTTCTATCTTCTTGATTATGATATTCAAGTGTATTGAACATCAATTTATAATGAAGTTTCTCTTTTCCATCTAAGTTTTTGTCTATCCAAGGATTTTCTAAATTTGCTTCTTGAACAATATCTTTAACTTCAAATTTAGAATTATAAAGTTCTTTTTTTAATGGAAGATCAATAATTGTATCATATACATCATAATCAACACCTTTTGAAAAATTATATAACATTGCTAATAATTCTTCATTTGTAGTTAATCCTGATGATTCTACTGCATTGAATAACTCAGCAGTATAAAATATATATTTCTTGACAAAAAGTTTCTCAATATTATTAGTTAAGTTTCCAACATTCAATCTCATATAAGTCTTAGGAGAAACTAAATCTTTGAAATAATTATTATCTGTAAAAGATGCTATAATATTGTCATCAGATATATATGGTGACTGAGGAGAAGAATTAGCTTTGACTAAATGAAACTTATACATATTTGAATTATTCTCAAACCAAGCATCTCCTGAGTTTGGAATATCAAAAAAGTTTTCAAAACTTGAATATAATTCCTCTAGTCTATTCTCTAAATATAAGAAAGATGGTATTTTCATCTCAGTGACATTATCATACTGATCTGAAACATTAATAACTACTTGTGGAGAATTAGTCACAAGACTTTGATTGATTGCAGTAAGTATATTTACACAATTGTTATATAAACTTACAACTTTGAAATAATATTCTTTTATACTATTATTAGCTTCCATTGATAAATCGTATAATTAGTTATTTTTAATTTTCTTTTATTGTCCACTTTAGACGTACTGCATTGACTAGTTTTGTCAATTCATTTATTTTATCATCATATTCTGAAAGTTTGTTTTCAACGACAGTCTTAATATCATTCATAGTTACAGTAATATTATCAATATTTGTAACACTTGAGACATTGTTCATACTACTTTCTAATATGCTTATTCTTTCTTTCAATGATGCTATCATATCATTATATTTATTCATCAAATCTAATACTGTTGTCTGTTTTGCTAATATTTGGGCAAATGTCAAATAAGCATCTTTTATAGCATCTGAATCATTAAAGTTTTGAACTATATCATATGAATATGGAAATGGAGAGAATTGCATACTTATCATTAATGACCAATTTGGAGAATACTCACCATCATTCTTCAATGTTATAGTATCATCACAAAAATATATGCCTAACGGAATATTATGCTCATTATTCAATACTATATCTGTAGGTAAATCAGCTGAATTAGAAATCTCATCAATATATTGTAAATCAAATAATGGTATTATAACATTGAATTTTACATTCTCACCTGCATCAGCAAATGTAAAACTATCAATCAATGAATAATGATTATATTTAGATTCATTATCAAATTTTATAGTTCTATTATTAATATAAGACTTAATTCTTGAGTTTCCTTCATACTCATTTTTCCATCCATATAAAATATTTGTTGAACCAGATTTATAATTATAATCATACTCTTTATTAGTAATAGTTCCATTACAAGTAAATACTGGTTTTTGTTTTCCTGATGGAGCAATTGTACATATAATATCTGTATAAGTTCCATTATAATCCATTTCAACAATATTTCCAACAAATGTGAATATATTAGAATTATTCAAGTTTTCTAATGTCTCTAACTCACTAATAGGTGTCTCTTGATTTTTATATGCTAATATTGCATCAATAAGATAAGCTAATGGATTCATATTCTTTATTTCTTCATTATCTTCTGCATTATCTCTTAAAAATGCTAATTTATTCTCATAATAGTTTTCTAAATAATTCTTAATAAAATCTTCTTTATCAAGATTTTCAATATTAGCACATAAAAATCTTGTAGGATATAGCTTAGCATTTGTAACTAATATATCACCTACTAATGATTCAGTATAATTGTCAAAAGTTATAAATTTTGTATCAATATTTGTATTATAAAATAATTGAGTTTTTCTATTCATACTAAATAAAATATATTGAAATGATTTTATTAAAAATAAAAATGATATAATATTTATTTGCTTAAAATTGAATTTTTTATTTTCTTTTCTATATTATAATTGTAATTAGTTAAACTTAATTTTTAAAATCATGACAATACAAGCAATCGGTTTCACCAACAAATACTACACATTGTGGGAAATCTCAGAAGAAACTAAACCACTTGGAAATGGTCATAATTATGTTATCACTCATTACACTTATATCAAAAATATTTCATTTGATAGAGATACTGTTATCAAGAAATATCCTGGATTAGTTATTGATGAAACTCTTAGAGGTCATACAAGGTCTTGGGATTCAACTAAAGAAGTCTGGGATAATGTTGATGTATTTCGATTTGGAAAATACAAATATGACAAAATTGCTGATTGCTTCGACACAGAATATATTACATGGTATTGGGATAATATTGGCGATGAACATAAAGAATTTGTCAGTGAGGTTCTTAAGGATCGTGGATATGAAATACGTGAAAGAGTTTATAATTTGTCTTCTGGTCCTCGTGTTGAACAATATTTGATGAGTCCTGAAGCTCTTAATGAGGAAAAAAGATTAGATAAAGAATTTCAGGAAATGGTTGAGAAAATTCAAAATGCAACTGAACTTAACTTTTTCTGTCAGAGTAATCCTGATTATGAAGGAGAATACTGGGATGGAAATATTCATTATCGGTTCCAGGAAGTAAAAGAGAATTATTATAATGGATTTGAATACTATCTTCCTATTCTGAAAGGTAAAGCAAAAAGAGTTAAGAACAAGAATATCAAAGTTACTGAGTTTACTTACAAAATTAAAGACAAAGAGATTACTATTGATATTCTTAATTTTGAAATTATGAAATAGAATTATCTATATTAAATTAACTTATTTATTAATTAAAATTTTTTATATAATGAAAACAAATGTAAAATATTTGAAATCTTGGTACAATGTTAATTCTAATAAAGGAACAGTATTTTGTGAATTGACATTTGGTATTGATTTGGATAAAATTACTAGTATTGATCTTGTTAGAAATTCTCCAAAATACCATAAACTTATTAATGATTTAACAAACCCATATACTGGTATTGCTACATTAGAATATCAAAATCAAGATAATGATGATTTTTGTTGTTCAGAAATGTTAGTATTTAAAACATATGGAATAGCTTATTGTTCAGGAGAAGATAAATTTAATGAATCATTTGGAAAGAAACTTGCAAATACAAGAGCTCAAAGAGAGGCTTTTAAGATTGCAAAAGAATTTTATAATTCTTTATTTGAAATTCTTATGACTGAAGCACATAATATTGTAAGACTTAGTATGAATTGTGATGCAGTTTCATATAAATGTAAAGAACACGAATTAAATTTGAGATAATGAATATAGTTGTATTTGATTTAGAGACTACTGGGTTGAATAAAATGAAAGATTTTATTATTCAGTTTGGAGCTATTAAGATTGATCCTACTAATAATAAAATTATTGATTCTATGAATATTTATATTCAACCTGTTGGGAAGTATTATATTTCTCCCCAAGCAAAAATGAAACATCATATTACAGAGGAGTTTTTAAAGGATAAACCATTTTTTAAAGATGTTGCAAATCAAATTATGGATTTTCTAAAAGGATGTGATTTGCTTACATATAATGGTTGTTCATTTGATATTCCTTTTTTAAAAAATGAGTTTTTGAGAATTGGAATTGATTATGATTTTTTACAACATAATTGTTATGATGCTTTTCTAGAAGAGAAACGAAGAAATGGAAACAAACTTGAGGAAACATATAAAAGATATAAAGGAAAATCAATGGAAGAAAGTGGTTTAACTGCTCATGATGCATTATCTGATGTAAAAGCTACTTATTCTATTTTTTATGCTCAGCAAAAAAATCATCCTTATGGACCTGAACAAATGCTTGGAGAAGATAATATGTTATCAATAATGGAATTTAATGGAGAAAAAGTTCCTTGTTTTACAGTCGGTAAATATAAAAATATAAGTGTTACTGAAGTATGTAAAGGTGATAAAAATTATATTGGATGGTGTTTATCAGATGAGTGTAATTTTACTAATTCAACAAAAAAGGTAATTAAAAAAATATTTGAAAATGCTAAATAAAGGATATTTTTGGTTTATTATTGGATTATTAATGCCTATTGTTGGAGCTTGTGTATTAACTTATTATTTGTATATAAATAATTTAATTAATATAAATATTTAAAATTATGTGTGATTTTTTATCAATAGTTTTTGGTTTTTTTTGTGGATGTGCACTTTATGATGGAATGAAATGGTTGATTAATAAATATAATAAATAATTTATGAAAAAGTATCTACTGATTTTTATAATGATGTTTGGAATGCTCTTTGGAACAAACATCAATGTTAATAGTCAAACATATTATTATAAAACTTATGAATTTGCTATCAAGTATAAATCTGCTTCTGGTATATGGGGAAATTGGAGTGATTGGCAAAAGTCTAATATGGTATTGACTATTGATCTTGATACAGATGTGATCACTGTATATTCTGAGAAACGACAAGTATATAGAGTAATTGAAGCTATGGGAACATATACTGATGAATCTGGAGGACGTCAAACTAAATTTTATATTATCGACCAAGATGGTGATTATGGATATGTAAGACTAAGAATTGAAAAGAATGGCAACTCACAAGTATACATTGATTTTGGAGATGTTATGTGGGTATATAATGTTAGACGAGTATGAAAACTATTAAACGTATATTACTTAATTTAATGGTAGGTATATCATTTACAGTATCTACAATATTATCTGTGAAAGGTTATTTAATATGGGCATTAATATCTTTTATAGTCTCATATGTTCTTTTAGATATACATACATATTTATCAAATAAGTATAATTTAAATCCTTTTAAAAATGATAGACATTAATAAGAAAATTATGGAAGCTATGAAAGCACATGATAAAGTAGCTTCAGAGACATTTAAATTAGTAAAAGCAAAAATTCTTGAATTTAAGACTGCTAAAAATGCTAAGCCTTATGATGAAGCAGCAGAAATCAATCTAATTCGTAAGATGATTCAAGAAAGACAAGATAGCGTCAGTATTTATCTTAATAATAATAGACAAGATCTTGCTGATGATGAATATGCTCAAATTAAAGTTCTTGATACATTGCTTCCACCGTTGCCAACTGAAGACGATGCTAAAGAATGGATTTTGAAAAATTATCCTACTGGTATTGAAAAAAGAGAAATGGGTAAAGTGATTAAAGAATGTAAAGAAGCTTTAGTAGGTATTGATGGTAAAATGCTTTCAAATATAGTTAAAAGTTGTATTCACGAATAATTGTATGATTAAAGTTATAGATATTGAGTTAACTGATAGTGATTGCTGGAAAGGTGAATATGTAGATGATACAGAAACTAATAAATATTGGGTATGTCCTGCTGTTGAAAAATTTCTTAATGAAGGATGGAATATCAAAGATTGGAAACTAACTAACAATGATGTGATTTTTATTTTTGAAAAACCTTAATTAGGATTATTTTAAATTAAATTGATATTATATCAAATATATTAAATACTTCATTAATGAATACTAAAAAATTTAAATCTGAAATAAAAATTGAAGAGCCAAGAGATATTGAGCCTTATTGTGAAATTGCTGAGTTGAAACGAAAAGTAAAAGATTTTGATGATGATTTGTTAGAATATTGATTTTAAGTATATTTTTAAATAAAAAGATGAAGTCATTTTCAAATTATATTAATGAGACAAAAGGAGATAAAATAGATGATCAATGGATTCAAGATGAAAAACCTGTAATGACAAAAGATGGACGTCAAGTCATTATTACTAAAGTTGATTATTCAGAAGTTCCAAATATTATTTATGGACAAGTGAAATGGAATGATGAGTTAAAAGAATATCAATGGAATGATATAGGTGTATGTATTAAAGCATTAGATCGTCTTGGAAATCCTAAAAAAGCCGATGAATCAGATAATTTAGTTAAAGCTATATAAGTTATGAAAGTAGATTTGAATGAATTAGGATTAGCATCATATAATGAATTAATAAGACTTGAATTATTAAAAGATATTAAGAAAAAAGATTTGACAAAAGAGCAAATCTTAGAGAATAATGCTATTATCTATGAAAAGATTGGTGATTGTCTCTTAAATCAAATGATTACTTATAATAAAGATAAAGAACCAGAGTCAATAGATTTTGGATTCAATCAAACTGGTGCTTATACTCAATTGATTCTTGTATTAGCTTTATGTTATAATAATGGAATGAATTTAAATGATTATTTTGATTTGAAAGTAAAACTATGACAACAGAGACGAGGATAGATTTAGATGGAATAGCTAAGCAATTTTCAAAAAAATATTTTGAAAATAGTGATCCTAATATAAAAATGGATTTGATTCATTTTTCAGAAAAGATAACTAATGGAGATTTAGATTCATATAATATTTATAAAATGTTTATTGCATTGATGAGTTATTGTGGAAATAATGAAAAAATTCATTTAAATAAGTATTTTTCATTGAATATTTAATTTTTATAAGACTATTTTATTAATATATACACAACATTTTATTAACTTTTAAAAATACAAATTAATGAATAAAAATAAGTTTAAGTCTAACAAAGACCTTATTACATTTGCTGATATTGAAAATGATATGTTCGATGGATTTAAGAATGATAAAGAACGTATCAAATATATGAAACGAGCATATGGAAATATGAGTATTGCAAAAGCGTTTGCAACTTTTTATGGAGAAGAGATTAGTCAAGAAACTAAAAATTCATCAATTATTAATAATGTAATTAATATTGAAGTTGGACAAGTTTATATTGGCTATGTAGATCAATTTAATAAAACTTCTATTACATTTACTATTCCTGGTGTTAAAGAGGAATTGTATTCAAATGAGAATTTTACTACATGCGCAGAAGCTATTGAACAGTATCTTTTGACTCATGATAATAAAATGGCATTTGAAGTAAGAGAAAAACGTAATAATAAATATTATGTTTCTGTAGTACAAGGATATTATAAGCTTTGGACAAATCGAATTTTAAAGAATATTGAAAGAGGAAATCCTATTAATGTTCATATTGATGATTTGGTAAAAGGTGGATATATTTGTCATACTAATATTGATGAATTGAATGATTTGACAGGAAGAAATTATACTCATTCAGTATTTATTCCAGGATCTCATATTGTACTTAATATTGAATATGATTTTGAGAAATGGATTGGAAAAGATGTAGAGATTATTCCTCAAAAGTTTGTTGACTTTAAAGCTACTGGATATGGACCAAATAAGTTGATTGAAAAATCTCTTGTAGGCTCTCGTAAACTTGTACTTCAAAATGAAGGTATTCAAAATCTTTATGAGATGTTTATGAATACTGAGATGAAAGAAAAACTTGTAAATGAATCATCACATAATGTGAATATTGAAGATGTTATTTACAATGGTGTTGTAACAGGTATTATAAATTCATCAAAGAAAACAGGGGCATTTGTTGAGCTTTCAGATAAGTATATTACAGGACTTATGCCACTTGATTCAATTGATATTTTGAATTACAAACCAGGCGATTATGTAAAAGTCAAGATTAAAGAGTTTGAAGTTCAAGAAGGAAAAGATCCATTTGTAATCAATAAATTTGGAAAAGTTCTTAAATGTAATACAAGACCAGTATTTGACTTAGCTAAATAATATAGCTTAATAATTGTATTAAGTATTGTTTGATATTTTATTGAATTTTGTTTGTTATTGAATTCCTAAGATGAAGCAATTTGTCTTAGGAATTTTTTATATTTGAGGTCCACAGATAAAAGATCCAGTACCAGCATTACCAAATAATTTTCTTGTTACTCTATCATACATATAACCTATACCATTTTTAACTACTGGAATTCCATCAAATAATAAAATATTATTTTTTATAATTTTAAAATATGATATTCTACCAATACCTCTATAATTACTTTGATCTTGACCTCTATAATCTATTGAAAATATATATACATGTCTAGTACCTTCATATGTACCACTTAAATTTGAAGTCCATAATTGATTATTATTATTTAGAAATTTTGCTGCACCATCTGTAAAATCAAAATAATAATGACCATTTCTAGAAGGGTATGTTAAACTTGCTATTTTATTTTCTGTATTTGAAAAATCAACATAAATTCCAAATGTTGATCCCCAATTTGCATCATTCATACCAGGGCATAGCCAATTTCCTTCTTTAAATCCAAAAAATCTTCTTTGATTATTATTTTGTGTTTCCTCTAGATAAAAATCATATATCAAATTATTTTGTGAAATTATACCAGTATCAATATATTGTGTACCAATACTTTCTAAATATTCTATTTCATAATCATAATCTAAAATAGGACCACATACGAAATTACCTGTACCTTCATTACCAAATAATTTATTAGTTACTGTATCATATAAATAAGCAATATTATCTTTCACAACAGGAATATAATTTCTAACTAAAACATCATCATTCCATATTTTGAATGAATACAGTCGAAAATAACCATTATAATTTCCTCTTGTACCATTATTATTTCCATCAAATATAAATATAGTAGCAGTAGGACAAATAAATGTTGCATTTGTATATGTTTGTATTACATTTCCATCTAAAATAAATGTTCCTTTATCTTGTACAATTTTATATTTAGTATTTATATTAATTGTAGAAGCTGTATTAACTGTATATTGTGTATTATAGGCAATATATTGTTTATTAATATTATTATTACTATTATTACTATAAATATATATTCCATCATCTTTTGTTCCTGCAGTAGTTCTAGCTCCATATACACAATTATATCCTGATGTTTTTTGTATAGGCATAAACTCACATTCAACTTTTTGTGATCCAGAACCTTTTATACCTGTATCTATATAACAAGTTCCAGTATTTTCAATATATTCAATTTCATGATCATATACATCAGGACCAATAATAAAATTACCAGTTCCAGAATTTCCAAATAATTTTCCACTTATACGATCATACATATATCCAATACCATTTTTTCTTACTGGAATTAAATCCATAACAATTAAATTATTTTTACTAAATTTTACATTACTTATTTTTCCAGTAAAATAATTTGTTACATTACCTACTAAATTTCCTGCAAAAATATAAGCTTTATATGTATTATTAGATGATAAAGTAGGATATGATGTTCTTTTAACTATACCATCTATTGTTCCTACTCTACTATTTAAGAAATTATTTGTTATTTCATACCAAGTATCATTATTATATGACATAACTGATTCCCAAGTATTCCAAGAAATTTCTATTCCAGTAGAAAAATTAATCCACCATCTTGAATCAGTACCAGAACAACCTACAGGAATACTATTTGTTGCAGTTACTGTTCTATTAGCTCTAACATATATTCCACATGTATTATCAGGAACAAAACCAGTATTTATTCGTTGGGTTCCTGTAGATTCTAAATATTCTACTATTGCGTCAAATGTATCTGATTTATAATGGCATTCATCTTCATTTAAACATACTGATACATTAATATTATCTTTTTGAATTTGTGTAGTGATATCTGTATGATTTTGATAAATATATAAGTGTTTCATTGAATTTTTAAACTTATTGACTATATTATTATTGTGATTGATTATTAATTAAAAATAATTTTATTATGGCAAATCTCATTACAATCAAAACTCCAAAATGTCCAATGTGTGGAAAGTCAGCAGAGTTCACAGTTACTGCTGAAGGTTATAACAATTATGTTAATGGTGGTCTTGTTCAGAGATGTTTTCCTGAGTTGAAGGCAGAAGACCGAGAGAGACTTATTACTGGTATTTGTCCAGAATGTTGGGATAGAATATTTAATTAAAAAATTGAATTTTTTGAAATCTTGATAATATTATGTGAGTTAATTAAGTTGTTTAATTTAAATCTTTTAATTATGAGTGTTATCAGTATTCACTATAATCAGCTTAATGAAGCAATGAATGGACACGGAAATGTAGAGAAAATTGTTCCAGGACTTGGGGCTACGATGTTTTGTGGTTCTGATCGTTATATGATGGTTGTTACCGAAGTTTGTTCTCCAAAAAAGATTAAGGTTGCTCACATTCTTGACGCTCATAAAGACAAATTCATTACAGGCAATAATGGAGTGATGATTCTTCCAAAAGATTTGCTTGATGAGTATAAGAAATTCGTTCCGGATGAATATGGATGGACACCATATCATGCTCCACAGATTTATACTCTTCGAAAAAATCACAGATGGATGCCACAAGGAAAAGGACTATGGGAAACAAGCTCAATTCAAATAGGAGTTGCTGAGGAATACCGAGATCCATGCTTTTAAGATAAATGTAAAATAAAAAGAGGTAACTTAAGTTACCTCTTTATTTTTTCCAGCAAAATTTATCATAATTTTCTTCTAAATAATCTAATCTATATCTAAAAAATTTCTTAATCTTGCAAGAAGTATTATAAGGAAAATTAGAATATGATGTAGAAGGTCTCGAAAATTTATCTTCTACCCAAGGACAACATCCATTTTCTGGATTCCAAAACATACAATTCAAACAAATCTTAAAAGTCTTATCTATACCTAATTTTGATTTTGGTTTTAATTCAGATTTCTTAAGTTTTGAACTCATAATTTAATTAAATAATCCTTAGGAAGCCAATATTTGTTATTTGGTTGACGTAGAGGCTGTTTAATTGAGTTCTGTTGGACTTTATTGTCATTTATATAAAATATATCATATAAGGTAAAAGAATCGTTTATAACCAATTTTTTGAAGTCTATAAAATAAATCTCTTTATAAAATTGTTTTACAATATCAATTGAGTAATTTTCTTCTTCATTAGTTATAAGTAAAATTGCATCTGACTTATCAATAATATCATTATATTGTTCATCAGA
>AUXO010527057.1_pt1 | contig 15622 bp, 13 predicted proteins | sample 768731 | NCBI WGS metagenome assembly AUXO01 (sample SAMN02715735, study PRJNA202380) | gut metagenome | biome: sheep rumen | host: Ovis aries | place: New Zealand: Palmerston North
ACAAAAGAACCTGTCTGTCCCCTGGAGAGAACATTCTTCAGGAAAGTAAAGCCATTGCAGCCTCCCCAGCCCAAAATTGCCCTGCCGTTTTCCTGATACATATCTGTAAGGCGAACATTTTTTTCAGTGTATAAAAAAGGACCTCTGGTCCGGCGTATATTTCCGTAACGAATAAAAATTTCTTTGTTCAAAAAGTCAATTGAATTCATATTCAGGATTATAGCAGATTGTATTAATTTGTGGAATTAAGATTTAATGAGACAGCCTCTGCATATTCAAAATGTTAAAAAACAAACCTTTATCATTCATCAATTTTTCAAAATTTCCTGATTCAATGATTTTTCCTTTATCAAGAACATAAATATTGTCACATTTTTCAACTGTAGATAGTCTGTGAGCTATAGAAATTATTGTTTTACCTTCTTTTTTTTGTTGTTCAATTATTTTTATAATTTCTTTTTCTGAAGCTAGATCTAAACTACTTGTTGCTTCATCCATAACTATTACTTGTGGATTTTTAATTAATATTCGACATATAGCAATTTTCTGTTTTTCTCCACCAGAAAGCGAGAACCCATTTTCTCCTACAATTGTATCAAGTCCATTTTCTAAGCTTAAGATTTTTTCATAAATTCCAACTTTCTTTGTAATTTCTAGTACATATTCCTTTGAATACTCATCACTAAACATAGTAATGTTATCAAAAATTGTTCCAGAAAATAATATTACGTCATGCGGAACATAACCTATTATTTTTCGAATTGAAGCAGTATTTATTTTCTGTAAATCCTCATTATTCCATAAAATGATTCCCCCCTGAGGTTTATATAATTTTAAAAGAAGTTTTACAATAGTCGTCTTTCCACATCCTGTTTTTCCGATAAAACTTATCCATTGACCACTTTTTATTTCTAAATTTAGATTTTCATAAAACGTTGTATTTTTATTATAAGAAAAACAAACATTTTGAAATTTTAGTTCTGGAACAACAGTTTCAACACAATCTAGACTTAAGTTTTGATCAGATTCTTCATCAAGAACTTCAAAAAGTCTTTTTATTGCAGCAAATGCTTCTTGAATTCCAGATTGCAAATCTAACAAATTTCCCACAGAATTTGTAAAAACTCCACTTAATGAAATGAAGCTTGCAACTTGTCCAAGACTCATTTTTTCATTCATAACAAATAGCAGTCCAAAAACAAGAAGAAGGATACTACAGATTTTTTCTATTACATTACAATAACTGCTTTGTAAAATACAATGTTCACCAATATTCCAGCCTATTTTTATAGATTCATTTTGCTTTATATCAAATTTCTTTTTAAATGAATTGTTGGCTGAATATGTTTTTATGCTCTCAATTCCTCCAAAACTTTCTATAACAAAAGCTTGCACATTTGCATATTTTTCCATTGATTCTGGATAAGATTTTGAAAAAAATCTTACAAACCACAAAACTATACAGCTTAAAATTATTACAGCAATAAGTTGTATTAAAAATAATATTTTATTCAGTTTTAATAATTCACATCCAACAACTAAAAACATAATTATGTTAGAAATTGTACCTATCAGACCTTCAGACAAGGCATCTCTTACTATTCTTGTATCATTGAGACGCGAAGTTAATTCACCAGTTTTGTGTTTTTCAAAAAAAGAATAATGTAATTCCAGAACATGATTATAAAATTCTCTCGTTAAATTCACGTCTATTTTATATGAAATATTTTGTATAAATAAACTTTTTAAACCTTTTAAGGAAGTCTGAAGAAATGCAACTAAAAGCATAACAAAAGCAATTGTAGTCAAAGTTCTTTTTGCATTTGAATATAAAACATTGTCAATTAAGTAACTTAAAAGCAATGAATCGACAAGTCCAATGATAGAAATTAGAAGATTAAAAAAGAGTGTAAGGATTAATTCTTTTTTATATCCTAAAAGAAGTTTTAATATTCTTTTTAAGACAGATTTAGTTATCATAAATGGCCAGCTTTTTTAGTAATTTTTGAAAGATTGTATTTTTATCTACTACTATTTTTGAATAAACTTTTGTACCGACTTTTAGAAAAATTTTCCCTTCTTTTTCTAGTTTATTTTTTGCCATTAAAAAGTTTCTATCTAATTCAACTTCTACAGGAAAATAAACTATATCTGAAACAACTGCATCACTTGGTATTAAAGTTATTTTCCCTTTTAATTTTCCATATTTTGTATAAGGCAAATCTTCAATCTGGAATAAAACTTCCTGTCCAAGTTTAATTTTAGAAATTTTTGAATTATTTACATTAATAATAGCTTTTAAATTCTGATTATCCGGAATTATTGTTAAAACTTCTGTCCCTTCCTTTATAAAATCTCTAATATTTAACTTCACCTTTTCATTTACATAACCAGAACAATTTGCCTTAACACTTGCATTTTCAATTGTTTTCTCTGCTTGCAAAATATTTAATCTGCATTCTTCAATTTTTTGGGAATAAATCGCCAAATTTTCAAAATTTTCAATTTTTTGATTTTCAATCCAATTTGAAAAAAATAATTTTTGTTGAATATAATCATTTTCAGCATTTTCTAATTCTTGCACTGAAATCATAGCAGGACATAACAAAATCAGACGTTCATAGTATTTTTTTTTCGCAAGTAATTCATTCTGGTAATTATTATATTGACTTACAAAGGCTGAATAAGCAAAATTCGTTTTAATATTCTCTTCCTTTACTGAACAACTTTCAACTGTTACAGTTTCGAGAAGTTGATTAAGTTCTTTGTATAAAAACAGATAGTTTTCATAAAGGTTTTCAAGACTTTTTTGATTTATAAGGTATTCTTTTTCGTAAGAGCAGTCCTGTAAAAATAAAATATCATCTTTCGTTACATATTGTGCGTTTTTGTAAAATATATGTGTAATTTCTCCAGAAAAATGTGACATTACACTCATTTCATGTACTTGAGGCCTTATTTGTCCTTCAGCGTTCACAGTTTCATCAAGATGACAAAAAAAAATGGAAAGAAGAAATATTAAAATGATTATAAAAGTTAGTAAATAATATTTTTTTTTCAAGGAAGTTCCGAAGTCTAAGTTTCTATCCCCAAAAATACTAGTATCCAAACACAACATAATCTTTATACTCAAAATCAAATAGGCGTGAAACATTATCTGCTTTTTTTAAATACAATTGCCGGTCAATATCGTTTCCAAGTTTTTCTTCACAGAGAGCAATTTTTTGGTAGGTAAGTTTTAAAACGGGACTTGTGTATAACAAATCATTTTGCATAAGCTTTTTCCATTCACATAACGCACTTTTATAATCAGACTTTTTATCTGAGTAAATAGCTTTTTCGGTATTAAAATAACTTATCCAATATTGAGGCCAAATATCTTTTGTATTGATTCTTTTTGCGTAAAACATATTCTGCAGAATATAATTTATTCTTTCGTCATTTGCAGGATTATACAGATAACTTTCTATAAAATTTTCTGCATATAAATATTTCATATATTCTTCTAAACTTTCAATTTCTTCTTGTCTTTGTTTAGAATTTATTTCAAATGAATTTTTATAATCAGGTGTTTTGAAGATTTCTGAAAGATAATTACAATAATAAACAGACAATAAACCTTCAATATTTTCGTACGTAGAATTATAAAGGGGTGCTGACAAAAGATAGTCTTGCGATTTTCTTTCAAGCACTGAAAAAATCTGTTTGCTTTGTATATATGGATAAATTACACCATAAACAGGATCCTTATAAACTGCAATAAAATCAAACATTTTTCTGTATTCAAGAGGAACAAAACTGTCAAAATTCTGTCCAGAAAGAATAACACAATCAAATTTGTTTTTATAAACAACTTTTTCATATTGATTTGAATCAAATGAAAAAAAACGATAAGAACTGTATTTATCACCAAAATAATCTTTTAAATAGACACCTGTCATTTTCCATTCCGATTTTACTTCTTCATTGAAATAGTATTTTTCAGTTATACAAGAACCATGATCTGCTCCATATAAAATAATCGCCTTTTCATCTGCTTCAGAATCAGCTAGTATATTGATGATGAAGTCTTGAATTTTATTATCTCTGAAATTCATAATTTCGGTATAATCTTTACTTTCAGGAAGTTTTATCCCATATTCTGGCCAAAAAACTTTTATTGGAGATGATATATTTTTTTTATTAATATTATGTATTTCTTCTTCAAGCAAATGCTGCTCATATTTCCATGCATAACATGTCCACGGTGGAATTATTTCAAAGTCTGCTTTTTGAATGTTTGTATCAGAAATATATCCATCATCTCCAGTTTCAAAAAAGATATATCTGACTCCTGCCTTATAAAAATCTTCAATATAATTTTTAAGGAAAAGTATAGGATAAACATCATCATGATTCTCCCCGATAAAAATTACTTTTTTTGAGGTTAAGTCATCCATAATCTGTGCGTATTTTTTTTTTTCAGTACTTAAATTGTACTGTATTCTACAAGCTGTTAAATTCAATAATAAAAATGATATCATTATAAAAAATGATATTTTATTTTTCAAAATAACCATGGTACATCCTCTTGAATGTTTTATTGTTATTTTTGACAAGGTAGTCAAATACATAATCTGCTTCAATTATTGACAGTTGGTTTAATCTACAAATAATAGGACATATCTTTAATCTATCATGCATTATTCTATTATTACCAGCGAAACAAATATGATGACAACGACTATTTAAGACGCATAAATTACAATCTTGATCATTAACTTTCAATTTTTTTTGAAACACATAGAAATTGATTTTTTCATAATCTAAATCATTAGAAATATTACCGACAGATATTTCATTTTCATTTGTGCATCCCACAAATCCACCGCATGGAAGTATATTACCATTCGGAAGAATTGTTATCATATCTGTACATGCGCCACAATGAGACTTTTGAAAATTATTTAAAATAATGTCAAATGCATCAGATAATTGAGATAAATAAATATCTTTTTCATTCATCATATAATCGATATAAATTTTCCCAATCTGTTTCATTTGCTTATCAAATTCTTTTATATCGTTTTCTTTCCATTCGAAATCAAGTCATGGAGAAAAAGATATTTCATAAAACTCGTTTTCTAGTAAAAATTTTATATTATCTGCTAAGTCATATACAGTTTCCGGTGTGAAAACCAAACTTACTGAAAAAAACCTTTCCCAATATTTTTTTTTCAAAAGTATTGCCTTTTCAAATACGGCATCAAAACTTCCTTCGCCATTATAATATTGTCTATTTAAGTCATGAGATATTTTTCTACCATCTAAACTTATCTGAATCTTAATTTTGTTATCATTGATTATATTTATTAAATCTTCATCTAATAAAAGCCCATTTGTTGTAATAGAATAATCAAAATTTTTTGTTTTTGTTTTGTTCATAAATTCTATTATAAATTTTTTATTCAGTAAAGCTTCTCCCCCATTGAAATCTATTCTCACATACTCTTTCTTATAAATAAAATCATTTTTAAGAAATGAATCAATAAAGTCTAAGATTTCAGGTATAACATCTATGGAAAGAAAAACATCTTTCTTTTCACCTTCAAAGCAATATTTACAGTTCAGATTACAATTTCTGGTTGTTATAATTTCAAATGTCATAAAATATTTCCAAAAAAATATCCATTTTGATATGCCTTATTTTTTTTAGTTTTAGATTATTCTCTTAAATAATTAGTTAGGATGAAGAAAGTTCCCCATATTTCCACACTTTCTTCCACTATATCTAACTGGACAGGGAGGTTCAGGTGATGGACTTGGTTTGGGTGCGTTCTTCGAATTAATTTTATCATACAATACTTTTACAGAATCAGGTAATTCATAGTTTAAAATTGCGTTCATTTTATTTCTCCTATATTATTTATTTCAAAATGGATATTTTTTTTTCATTGCACATTGATAATTTTCACGGATTATTTCAAACATAACATTGTTATAAAAAACTCCATCCGTAAGTTTTACAGAATCATGAAATATACCAACCTCATTCCCATCAATTTTTTTCATCAGCCGTCTGTACATCGCTAAACAAGGATTATTTTCAACACAAGAAAACTCTATTTTCCTTAAATGCTTATAAAGAAAAACTTTATCGAAATAGTTTAAAATATCTTTAGAAAAAATTATATTTGGTCTACCTGAAAAATTAATAACTTCCAAATTCTCAAGTTTTTCATATTCATGATTTATTTTCCCTGACATATAGCCGATAACATTGTTCATAGAATCGACAGAAACAAATTGCAAAAAATCAAAATCTGTTGCATATATCTGTGGAAAAAAATCTTTTTGAGGATACGAAAGAAAAAAAAACGATGAACTATCTGTTTCAAATAATTGTTTTATACATTCATACAATTCACCTTGATAAAAATAAGCAGTCTTTAGCATAGTTAAACCTTTATTAAATATTCTTTTTTTTAAGAAGTTAAACTAATTATATATATATATATTGTCAATTATTTTTTTCAATTTAAGAGCAATTAACATTTAAACAACACCTATGTCAAATCACAAAAAAAAGCCTGACCCGGGTATAAGTTACTCGAATCAGGCTTTATTTATTCAGAAAAGATAAAGATTATTTTTCAAGAATAAATTCTACACGTCTGTTTTTCCAGTTAACATTTCTGTCCTTTGTATCAGCAACAGGTTCTGTACCACCCTTACCATCAACAGACAGACGGTCTGCAGAAACTCCGTAACTTACAAGAATGTCTCGAACGTATTCAGCACGACGCTGAGAAAGTGGAATAAGTGCAGGACCCCAGTTACTTGGATTGTCCACAGTTTCTTCATCTGGATTATCTGTAAGACGGTTAGCGTGACCAACAACAGTCACCTTATAATCCTTGAACTTGCCAAGAACAGTTGCAATACGCTTAAGGATTACTTCATTGTTAGCCTTCTGTTCCTTTGTAATTCCCTTTGCAACCTTCTTGCCGTTAGAATCAACTTCTCCGCTTGTAAGGAAGTCTGCATTGTCTGAACGGAAGATGATTGATGGAACCTGCATCTTAAGTTTGTCACCGTCACGGATTACAAGAATATCAATTGAAATAACACCTTCTACAGAATTGCTCATACCAAGAACATCTTCTGCTTCGAATACGTACTTGTAATCTTCAGCAGACTGAACCAGTTCACCGTTGTTACCGCGTCCGTCCCAGATGATGCGCTCTGTAATTGAGTTCTTACCGCTTGTCTTCCAGAAAGGATTGTTGTTGCGGTCATAAATTGTAAACGACCAGTTCTTAAGTTCTGCAAGATTATTATTTCTCTTAAGGCGGATGTAAAGTTCATCATCTACACCATCATTATCTGGAGAGAACCAGTTACCAGAATCTGCAGTTCTTGTCTGAACATTAAGCTGAGGAGGAAGAGCTGTACAGATAAATGAAGATGATTCACTTGAACAGCTGTTACCCTTTTCATAATCAATCTTCATTACAGCGTGATAGGTACCATCTGCAGCAGTACCGTCAGGGAGGTCACCTGCCCAGTTAAAGATTGCAGGAAGATCCTTGCTGTCCTTGTCACTCCATTCCTTTACTGCATTTCCCTTTTCATCCACAATTTTAAAATTCCATGAAGAAATTCCTTCAGACAGGGAAGTTTTTACAGTAAAGCGCTGCATATCTTTTACACCGTCATTGTTTGGAGAAATACCTGCCAGTTCCGGTGTGATGTAAACTTTAGTTTCACGCTTATCAAGTTTAATTCCATCAATTACGGCAGAGCCTGAGTTACCAGCAGCGTCTGTTGAAGAAACTGTAATTGAATATGTTCCGTCAGCAGCCTTGTTACCATTTTCGTCAGTTCCGTCCCAGGCAAAATTTGAAACCTTAGAATTATTCCAGGTAATTGTCTTAACCGCAGGAACATTTGAAGAATTGCCTGACTTTCTGATTTCAGCAGTCCACTTTGCTTCAGTAGAACTTGTTGCAGTTACAGGAATTGTTTGTCTTGTAGAAATTCCATCTGGTGAGAAAAGAAGATATGGCACTGAAATTTCTACTGTTGGAGGAATTGAATCGATTGTAAATTCACGGCTCTTTGTTTCAGCCTTAGTTCCACTCTTTGCTACAGTAGAAAGAGTTGCAGTGTAAGTACCGTCAGCACATCTTGTAGAAGAATCATCGTTTCCGTCCCAGGCGATTGTTGCAGGAAGATTTCCATTACCACTTAATGTTCTTACAGTTTTACCTGCAGAATTCTGTACAGTAAGTGTATAGGAATCAATTCCGCTTGAAGCCTTTGCAACAGGTGTAAAGGTAATAGCCTTTCCGATCCTTGGGCTGAAAGCTTCAGGACGTGCTGTAAGCATCAGTTCAGTCTTTGAAGTATCAAGAGTAAAGTTTGATGTTTTGAATACAGCGGAATTACCGGCTGGTTCAGTTACAGAAAGTTCATAATAGTAAGAAGCATCTTCTGCAAATTTTCCAGAATCATCTGTACCGTTCCAGTATACGGATGAAGGAATTGAATCACCAAAGTTAAAGGTCTTAACAACTTTTCCACCGGTGCTTACGATTTTTGCAGTCCAGTTCTTTGCACCAGTAAAGTCTTCTTCCTTCTTAGAAATCTGCTGTGTAATTTCCAGACTTGAGCTTCCGTTAAATACATTGTCAGTTGCACGAACCAGTGCTTCAGGAATAACGTTATCAAGAACAAATACAGGAGATTCTACAGCAGCAGGTTCATAGCCGTTCAAATATCTGGCACTTACCTTTGCAGTGTACTGACCTGCAGTTTGTGTTACCAGAGACGAATCATCACCCTTACCGTCAAATTCAATTACAGAAGGTACGCTTGTAATTCCATCAGTGTTGTTGCTTTCAGTGTAGGTGCGGACAACTTTTTTTGCAGAATCAAGAATCTCAACCTTCCACATAACCAGACGGTTTGCCTTAGATGCAGGCTTTGGAATTGACAGGTCAAGTTTTACAGAATCCTGTTTGCCGTCGCCGTTTGGTGAAAAATATTTTGAACCTGAAATTGCAATATTGATTACAGGCTTTTCTGCAGAATAAATAATATTTGTCAGGGAAGCAGCTTCAGATTTATTTCCGGCCGCATCTGTAGAATTAATTTCGTAAGTATAAACGCCGTCTGCAACAAGGTTATCTTCCTCATTTGTACCATCCCAGGAGAATGTAAGAGGAGCTGATTTTTCCCACTTGTAGGTGCGCACAACTTCTTTCGTTGTAGCATCATAAATTGTAGCAGTCCAGAGATTTTCTACAGAACCAGTCTGAACAATTTTCAGGGAAGATTTTGAACCTTCTCCAAAAGTTTTATCCTGGTCTGAAAGCTGGGTAATCTTTACTTCAGGGTCAGTGTTATCCACAATAACCTTAAGTCTGGAAGTTGTAGCAGAGTTACCGTTGTCATCAGTTGCACTGAACTGATAGTAATAAGTTCCATCTTTTGCCAGGCTTCCGTCATCGCAATAACCGTTCCATGTTACTTCTGAAGGGATTGTAACACCAGTTTTTGGAGTAAAGAGACGCTTAAAGAAAGTTTTAAATGTAATCTTTTCGTCACGGGTTTCCTTGTTGCCAATTACGCGGACAACTTCCCCCTTTTCATTAGAAATGATAAATGACCATTCGCTTACATATCTCTGTTCCTTGATTTTAAGAGGAACTACCAGTTCATCCTGCACACCATCATTGTTTGGAGAAATATAAACCGGAGCTTTTTCTCCAAATGCAGCGGCAGAAAAGAGGATTGCAATACCTGCTGTTAAGGTAATTTTCTTAATAAGATTAATTTTCATCTGTTACTCCTCAGATTTTACTTCTTCAGTTTCAAAGATTGAATCATCAATAAGGTCTGCACTGTCATCCCAGAGATAAATTTCCGGAGCCTTAGTATCTTTCTGACCAAGATAAAGGGAAGCACCAGCAGAAACAGCCTCCATTCCTCCATAGAGATTTTTCCATGCAAGGGCAGGAACAATTTCACTCTTTTCCCAGGCCTCATTTCCTTCAGCAATTTTCTTAGAGTTGATTGTAAGGCGGATATTAAGTCCAATTGAAGGCCAGTTCAAAGGAGCTCCATTCAAAATTTCCCGGAGGTCAGCTTCCCAGCCAATGCAGAACTGAACAATGTCACTGTATGCAAGGGCCAGACCAAAATCAGCAGCAACATCCATAAACTCAGGAAAGTAAAGGTCCGTACTGAAACCAATATTAAAATCCTGAATGCTGAGAAGTGTTGCGGCATATGAAACTCTAGGAGTAATAATTCCAGGATAGTTGATGTAATCTCTTGAACCGTTAAAACCAAGAGACTGGAAATTGCCGTTTAAAGGTTTTCCCAGATTTGTAAGGGAAATACCCAGGCGCGGATTCTTAAGGAAGCCCTGATCGTTCATTGTGTAGAGAAGGCCTAAATCAGCACCAACTGTAAAATCAGAACCATGTCCAAGATAAAATCCTGTGTAAAGATTCATACCAACATAGAGTTTGTCTGTTACATCCTTCGAAACCCCGGCATGAATAATAATATTGTTTCCAATATCCATGTTGGAAAAGTTTGCAAAAGTACCCTGGGCACTTGCTGCAATTACCACATATCTTGTAGGAATAATTGTTCCCAGCTGGAAAATATTTCCAAAAGTTCCGTCGCTGTTCTGAGCGTTTACTGTATTAATAATACCTGTCCAGCTTGCATTAATAACACTGCGCTGTTCTGTAGCAGGCAGAGCTGGATTGTAGGTAATTGAAACTGGCAGCACTGTAAAAACAGGACCACCGCTGGCACTGGCACCACCGCTGATCATTGTTGGATTTGAAAGCTTGAAGATTGAATTTCCCCCGAAAGGTGGGTTGTACAAATCAACAAAAGTCTCAGACGATAAAGCAGCTGAGCAGAGAATTCCTGCAGCCAGAAGAGATAGTAATTTTTTCATTTAATCCCCCTAAATTACTTGAATTATACACTAGATTTTTTAATTAAGTTTAATTTAGTAAAACTAAGATACTTCTTTTATTTACTAAATGGAACCAGGATAAAACTTCAGTTTTTCCAGATATCCTAAAACATTACAATTTATACCCCTTCCTTTAACCTGAGCTTCACCTTTTCTATTACAGAATCAGGGGTGGAAGCGCCGGCAGTAAGGGCGACCCTCTTTAATCCAAAGAAATCCTCAGGAATTTCCTTTTCATCTTCAATAAGGGCAGTTTTAGAACAAATACTTGCAGCGGTTTCAAAAAGACGCCTTGTATTTGCACTTTCCTTTCCCCCGATTACCAGAATTCCATCCGCCCTGCCTTCAAGATTGCGGAGAGCCTCCTGACGCTCCCTGGTTGCAGGACAGATTGATGAAACTACCTGCAGGCGGGTAATCTTTTTTGAGAGAATTTCCTTCATCCGGGTAAAAAGTTCCATGCTGAAAGTAGTTTGTGACAGAAAAAGGGCCTCCTCCATTTCTTCCAGGGCCTGAGCTTCTTCCACAGTTTCAATCACAATAACATTTTTTCCGGCAAAAGCAGCAATACCGGTTACTTCACCATGATTTCTGTCACCGGCAATTATAACAGGAATGCCCTGCTCCCCGGCTTTTGCAGCAAGATTCTGACTGGAATGAACTCTCGGGCAGGTGGCATCAACAATCCTTGCACCTTTTTTCTCCAGAGCATTGAGAATTTCAGGACTTGTTCCGTGGGCACGAATCACCACAAGGGCATTTTCTTCAATTGAAGATATGTTTTCCGTATTAAGTATTTGTAAACCTTTTGAGAGAAGAGTATTAAGTACAGTTGGATTATGAATCAGCGGACCTAATGAATAAACTGATTGACTGTTGTTTTTACTTTCCAGAGCCTCATTTGCTGCATCTACAGCCCGGCGAACTCCAAAACAATATCCTAAAACATCAGCCTTTATAACTTCCATAATATGAAATTATAGTCTATTTAAAATAAAATATCCACCTTGGACCTTTCGAACCAAAGTGGATAAGTTTATTCAAGAAAGAGCCTGTTTCCAGACTAAATACTTACAGCTTATGCTTCAACAGCGGAAGTTGATGAAGAAATAGCTGTTGTCTTCTTTGGGCGAACACGATTTGCGTTTGCGCCACCTTCCCAATTACGTCTAACAAATGAGATGAAGCCTGAACTGATGAAGATAGAAGAATAACATCCTGAAATAAGACCGATTGTAAGAACAATTGCAAAGTCGTGGATGCTTCCCTTTGTGAACACCAGAAGTGAAATAGAAGCAAAGAGAGTTGTAATTGTTGTAATAATAGATCTTGAGAGAGTCTCAGAAAGAGCTGTATCCAGGATATCATTAAACTTGTTTGTCTGAACTGCCTTAAGATTGTATCTTACACGGTCAAGAATAACGACTGTTGCGTTAATTGAGTAACCGAAGATTGTAAGAACAGCAGCAAGGGTTGTTGTGCTGAATTCAATCTGGAACCATGAAATGAATGTAAACATGATTAAACAGTCATGGAACAAAGCAACGATTGCACCAAGGGCAAAATCCCAGTGGAAACGGATTGTAGCATAGAGCCAGATAAGAAGGATTGTAAAGAATGCCAGGAGAGTAGCCTTTAAGGTTGTTGAACTTGACATTGAAGAACCAACGAAGTCTGTCTTTACAACAGCAACGTTTTCTTTTCCATACTTATTCTGAAGAGCCTGAACAATATTTTCCTGAAGAATTTCGTTTTCACTCTTGTTAGCATCACTTTCGTTACCGGCAATCTGTGCACGAATCTGATAAGAACGGTTTTCTTCTGTTCCCATTTCCTTTACAAGAACACCAGAAACGTTAGAAACAGTTGCACGAATATCGTCAATCTTTACGGCAGATGTTGTATCTGGTACGTAAAGATAGAGAGGTACTCCGGCAGAAAGTTTTGCTGATGCAGCAGAGTTAAGGTAGAATCCGTATGAATCAGCTGAACCGTTATTCTTAACTACAGCAGATACACCTTCAATAGAATTCATTCCTTCAACAACAGCCTGTACAGTTGAATACTTACCGAATGGGAATTCATATGTTTCGTTTTCTGCACCAGTTCCACTTACAATTACGTCAAGTTCTGTTGTAGAAACTTCAAGGCTTACAGTTGCAGTACCATCGTATTTAACTTCAACTGCAGGAGATGCAATACGAACTTCTTCAATAAGACCAGGACGGAAATCAATACCAAAGTTAATTCCCTTAATGCAGACACCTGCAATACCTGCACAGATAATTAAACCACTAAGAATCCATGCTGGAAGGAAGAGTTTCGAAAATTTCTTTACTGTCTTCATTATTTTACCCTCCAGCCAATGCTGATATTTTTCTTGTGACAAGTCTGTGTGTAGAAGTCAAAAATAAGTCTTGATACAAAGAGACCTGTGAACAGTGTTGAAATAACACCGATTGCAAGGCTTAATGCAAAGCCCTGAATTGAACCTGTTCCAAGCTGTGACATGAAGAAGGCAGCAATAAAGGTTGTAATGTTAGAGTCAAGGATTGCCCACAAAGCGTTTGCAAAACCTGCCTGAACAGAACTTTCCCTGTCTTTTCCTAACTTACGTTCTTCCTTAATACGTTCAAAGATGATTACGTTAGCATCAACTGCCATACCGATTGTAAGAATCATACCGGCAATCATAGGAAGTGTAACAGTAAGATTGAATGCTGAAAGGAATGAGAACATTATGTAAAGGTTCAGAATCTGTGCTACACAAGCGTGAACACCTGCACCCTTGTACATGATAATCATGAAAATCATAATCAGGGCCAGACCTACGGCAATTGCAAGAAGACCCTGGTGGATTGCTTCTTCACCAAGAGAAGCACCGATTACCTGCTGACTTTCAACTGAAAGAGGTACATCAAGCCATGCTGTCTGGAGTACCTTGCGGAGATTCTGAGCTTCTGATGAATTGAAACCGGAAATCTGAACCTGACCGCCTGTAATTGCCTGTCTGATAACAGCATTTGATTTGATCTTGCTGTCGCTGACAATACAAAGGTTTTCACCAACGTGAGCTGATGTAAAGTCTGCGAAAATCTTTGCACCTTCTTCGCTAAGTGTGAAGTTTACAGTTGGTGCATTTGAATATTCATCAGAACCGATTGTTGCTGACTTAATATGTTTTCCTTCAAGGGCAATTTCCTTTTTAACAACAAGGTACCCCTTTCTCTGATCAAGACCATAAGAGTCTGTTTCATATAAACCAAGGACTTCACAGTCTTCAGGGATTATTTCGCTGTTGATAAGGCGTCCTGTTGAGTCAAAAGTGTTGTCTGGATTTGAAGCATAATATGATGCGAATGCATTTGTTGCTTCAGAATCAACCAGGCGGAAGTTAAGGATTCCACGACCCTGGATAATTGAATTAACCTGGTCAGCTTCTGCAGAACCAGGAAGTTCAATGTAGATACGGTCATCACCCTGCTGGCGGATTGTAGGAGAACTCAAACCAAAGCGGTCAATGCGGCTTGAAAGAGTCTCAACTGCCTGAGCCATTGCTTCCTTGCGGACAGTAGCTGCATCCATTCCAGTTTCTTTAGAATCGTTGTTTGCTACTACTGAGTCAAGATCAGCCTTAACGATAACGCTCATACCACCGTTCAGGTCAAGACCAAGCTTAACTGAATTCTTGTAGTGCTTTTTATCCTTAAGGATCTTTTCACGATAACGGCTTTCAACTGCTTCCCTGAAATCAGCCTCATTCTTGAAAGAAAGCATTGCGTCTTTCAAAGTGAGAGGAGAAGGAACTGCCTGTTTGTTTTTCTTGAAGTTAGCTTTTGCAAGCTTCTCCAACCATTTCTGATCTTCTGTAAGAACTACAGAATCGTCTTTTGCTGCTTTTTTTAATTCTGCAACTTCTTTAGCTGCCTGTGAGCTTGAATAATCCTTAATATACTCAAGAGAGCTCAATGCAAGAGCCTGTGCTTCTTTTGGAGTACGTGCATACCAGGCGATTGAAGGCCAGAGGAATGCAAAACATACAGCAAGTACAGCAATGAGTATAAAAAGACGACTTCTTTTATTCATCTTTTTCTCCGGATTCAGCAGCCTTTTCTGCGGCTACTGAATCTTTTTTATCTGATTCTTTAATTTCTTTTGCTACGCTTGAAGCCTTCTTTCTACCAAAGAGACCTCTTTTTTCTTCTTCCGGAGCATTTGCCGGCTTATCAACAATTACAGTAGAAATTGCTGTACGGTTGAATTCAATTTTTGTACCATCATCAACCTTAATAACAACAGTATTTTCCTTTGTTGATGAAACAACGCCGTGAATACCACCGATTGTAATAACCTTGTCGCCCTTTTTGAGAGCGTCAATCATTTTCTGAGTTTCCTTCTGCTTTTTGTTCTGAGGACGAATCATCAGAAAATACATAATTAAGAGGATTGCTACGAGTGGAATAAGCATCATACCGCTGCCACCGAGCATTCCGCCTGCTGCAGCATCAGCACCAGCATTTGCTGTAGTTCCATTCTGTAAAAAGAGGGAGATTAAAGACATATTTTCCTTCCTTGAGATAAATTTTTAGGTAGTATAATTTACCATTATTTTTACCACATGACAAGAAGAATTCTTAT
>AUXO013781933.1_pt1 | contig 15621 bp, 16 predicted proteins | sample 768731 | NCBI WGS metagenome assembly AUXO01 (sample SAMN02715735, study PRJNA202380) | gut metagenome | biome: sheep rumen | host: Ovis aries | place: New Zealand: Palmerston North
GTGCACCCGAAGGGACTCGAACCCCAAACCTTCTGATCCGTAGTCAGATGCTCTATCCAATTGGGCTACGGGTGCAACAGATGCATGTTGTTTTATGTTTTATAAATTTCAAGGTTATTTTTTTAAACATCGTTCGTGTTCTGAGGTATTGATTTTTATAAAAAGCATCGCATTGAATATGCGGTTTTAACGATGTCTTTTTTACGAAAGGGCTTTTTGCTAGCAAGTATTATTTATTTTTTTAATAGTGTCGGAAATATGGCACAAGGCGTTTTTATAAAATATTACCAACAGCAACTTGATACAAGTTTGTATGAAATAGTTTCTTTGCGTTGCTTAATTGAAGCTATTATTTTATTGCCATTTGCGTGGAAATACATTAAAAATTTTACAAAAAACTGGAAAGTTGTGCTAATTTTAGCGACTTTCTATTCACTTGATATGTTATTATTTAATAGTGGTTTGAAATCTGTGGCTGTTAATACTGGGGCTTTAATTATGCTTTTGACACCTCTTTGGATCGTTGTAATTGGACGATTGATGTTGAAAGAAAAGAAATTTAATGTTTTAAACGCCATAATGCTTGGATTTTGTATTTTTGGCGTGTTTTTAACGATTTTCAGCGAAATAAGTTTTGCCGGCTTTAATATTGGTTATGTTTTGCTGTTTGCTAATTCAATCAACGTTGCTCTTGGGTTGCTTTTGCAAAAGAAATTTTACGATTGTCGCCCCGTAATTTATGCTTTATTTTCTAACGCTGTCGTACTTGGAATGATATCGTTCACAATGTCTGGTTTTACCGCCCCAACCTTGTCGTTTGAAAGTGTAAAAGGTGCTTTTGTCATTGGATTATTTGATATAATGGAGTTTGCTTGTGTTTATATCGCTTATCAAATGACAGAGGCGTCTTTATTACAACCAATAAGATTTACAAGAATTATTGTAGCGATAGTTTTATCTGGTTTTGTATTAGGCGAGAGTGTAAGCCGTTATCAAATTATTGGGGCTATCATTGTTCTTGGTGCGAATATTGTATCCATTATTTATTCAAAGAAAAAACAAGATAATTAAAAGCCATTGATATGCTTTATTTTCTAAAAAGAACAACGAGTTTTTTGAAATTTGATATAGTTTTTTTTCAAGAGTATAAGTGTGGGGGTTTTTTTTGCTTGTTTTTTTTCCTTTTGTTAAACATTGCTTTGATTTTTTATAGACAAAACAGCACCGCAATAGGCTTACTTTTTTGTGTTGATATTGTTTTTATACTTCTTTGTTTCGCTTTTACATTTTCACATTTAAGAAAACAAAATTTTTTTAACTTCTTTGTTTTGAACAGGAGCTTTTTTAATCTAAAATTGGAAGTTTTGTCGTTTTTAGTAAGTTTATGTTGTCCTTTTTGGGTAATAACATTGATATTTTTACCATTTATTGAAAATCAAATCTGGCTTTTAGTAGTTTTATCAATTTTTTTCTGTATCCTTGATGCTTTATTCTTTGTTGTTTCCAGCTTGAAAATTTACATCGCTTTGAAAATTCCTTTACTGCCATTGTTTTGTTTATTGCTTTTTTCGCCACAAGTAAGCTTGGTTGCAAATTTACATTGGTTTATTTTAATTTTTGCCTCTGAGTTTCTGTTATCTTGTAAATTTTTGATAAAAAAAACAGCTTCTTGAGTTTTGTTTATCAATTTTTTAGGATTGAAAAAAGCAACTTTGGAATTTGCTGAATACCTTCGGAAGTCGCTGTTGAAATGCAAATTGGTGTTTTTTTAAATTTTTTCTTAAAATCTTGAACTTTTTTTTTCAATTCGTCTTCTCCTATCAAATCAATTTTGTTGAAAATGATAATTATATTCTTCTTTAAAATATCTTTGTTGTATAACTCCAATTCTTTTTTGATGGCTTTATAATCTTCGTTTAAATTTGCGGAAGACACATCTAAAATATGTAGTAAAATTTTACATCTTTCAATGTGTTTTAAAAATTTATCTCCTAAACCAACGCCTTGATGTGCGTTTTCAATTAGCCCGGGAATATCGCACAATACAATTTTACCTCGCCCTCGTCGCAAAACTCCTAAAATTGGTTTTAATGTAGTAAATGGATAGTCGCCGATTTGTGATTTTGCATTCGTTAAGGTAGTAATTAAGCTGGACTTTCCAGCATTTGGCAAACCAACAAGACCAACATCAGAAATCATTTTTAATTTTAACTTAAACCATCCTTCTTCGCCTTTTTCCCCGGGCGTCGCTTTTCTTGGAGCTTGGTTGACGGACGTTTTAAACATCATATTACCAATTCCTCCGCGTCCGCCTTTTGCAATCACGAATTTCTCGCCATCTTTTGACAAATCTGCAAGCATAAGGGAGCCATCTTGGTTATAAATTTGCGTTCCTATTGGAGTTTTTATGATTTTATCTTCCCCGCTTGCACCTTGCATATTCGCACCGGCACCGCTTTTGCCATTTTCTCCACGATGATGTACATTATAATGGAAGTAAAGCAAAGTATTCAAGTTGTTTGAAGCTTCAAGTATAACATTTCCGCCGTCTCCGCCGTTTCCTCCATCTGAGCCTCCGCGAGGAATGTATTTTACTCGTCTAAAACTACAACACCCGTTCCCGCCGTCGCCAGCTTTTACATAAATATTTACCTCATCAAAAAAACGATGATCCGCCATAGTTTTAACTTGTATTATTTGCTACTAAAAGCTGCAACGACTTTACCAATTAAGTCTTCCAAATTTAAGCTTGACTGAGTTGACGAAAAAGAAGCACCATTTATTAAAAAATTATCCTCAATACCGGGCTTTATATTTAGAAACTTTCCACCCAATAAACCGCTACTTGTCACAGCTATAACGGAGTCACTTGGAATATTTAAATTTTCTGCAACATTTAGTTTTGCCTTTACTTGGAAGGTATTTGTATCAAGTTTTAAATCTTTAACAACACCAACGCGAACACCGGCAATTTTTACTTCTGAACCTATTTTTATTCCTTCTATATTATTAAATTTTGCATATAAAATCTCCTTATAAACTTCGCCTTTTGTTGTTAGATTATTAACTTTTATAAAATGTGAAAAAAACAACGTGCATACGAGCAAGATAATCCCACCAATAATTGCTTCCAACGATTTTTTATTTCCCATATACAAGAGAGAAAAAGCAGTCTGAATTTAATAATCAAGATTTGATATTTTCTTTTATAAAGATAAAATGATACGACTTTTTTTATGTCAATGAAGGAAGCGATTAGAAAATTAAGGGAGGAGATGGAGAAAAAACAAGGAGCCAACAAGCTTCAAGAAAAGATAAGTGAGGAAATAAATGAGTTTAAATCTGCCGATATGTCTCAAAACGAATGCCTTGAAAAATTGGAAGATAAACGAAGAATTGCGGAAGAAAAACAAGAAAAAGATAAGGCAAATATGTATGAGATTGCTATTGCTATTTTAAAAGATTTGTGGTCCAAAAAAATGAGTGAAGCAGAACAGAAAAAATTACAATATATTGTTGAAAAAAATGGCTTAAAAATGCAGGAGTATTTGCAAAAAAGCAATATTGAAAAACAAGCATTTTTTGCAAAATCTTTGATAGAAAACTTGAAAACCAGAAAGGTCGTAATTGACAATGCAAAAGAGATTGCGAAAGAAAACCAAAATCTTATGCCTTTTATGGCTAAAAGTTTTGGACAAATTGGAAAAAATATAATCAATCAATTTAATTTTGAAAATAGGGAATTGAATACTTTGATTAAATAAAAAATCATATTAACATTGAAATAATTAATTGAAAATTAAAACAATACGTTTCATCCTTCTGTGCTTTTGTGCCTCCTATAAAAATTTCATTTTTTGGTTCTGCTGAATTTTCTATCCCTACCCTTGCGGAGCTTTTAAATGATGAAAATATCGAAGTAAAAAGTATAGTAACGCTACCGCCGGCTGAAAAAAACAGAGGGAAAAAAGTTTCAAATAATGTAGTTTATGATTTCGCAATTCAAAATGGGTTTGACGCAGATTTGATTTTTACACCTAAAACCTTGAAAAATAATACCGAACTTGTAGCAAAATTAAAAGAACAAGACCTTGATTTTATTGTAGTTGTTGCGTATGGAAAAATAATAACGAAAGACGTAATTGACATTCCGAGATACGAAATTTTAAATCTTCACCCTTCTGCATTGCCAAAATATCGCGGTGCAAGTCCAATAGAACGTGCTATTGAAAATGGCGAAACTTCAACGGAAATATGCATAATGAAAGTTGATATTGGACTTGATACTGGTGATGTTGCAATCAGGAAGAATTATACAATTAAGCAAACCGATACAGCGAAAGAGATTGTTCCAGAAATTGCAAAAATTGGAGCAAAACTTATGGTTGAAACTATAAAAAAATGCCAAAATGGACAAATACATTTTGAAAAACAAACCGAAGAAGGAATGATTTATGCAAATAAGATTGAAAAAAGTGAGTTATTTATTGATTTAAATGATAAAAGCCTTGATGCAGTAAAAACATTTAATAAAATTCGCGCATTCAATAATCATGGATGTTGTTATTTTATGCTTGATGGCATAAGGGTAAAAATTATTGAAGCAACCATTCAAATAGGAGAATTTGCTTTCAAAGATTTTGACAAAAACACCGGCGAGATTGTTTTGAAAAACGGAAAAATTAAGCCAACGATATTACAAAAAGAAGGGAAAAAGCCTACTAATATAAAGGATTTTTTAAATGGTTTAAAGTGACATACTTCTCTAAATATACACACATGGCAAAACTAAACGATAAGAAATTCGTAATATTCTCAATCAATTAAAACATTTTAATTCTCTCCTCGTGCCTACCGCCTTCAAAATCTGTTGTTATAAATGCCTTGATAATACCCTCTAATATGTTTTTATCGGTAAATTTCTGTCCTATACATAAAACATTAGCATTGTTGTGTTTTCTTGTTAACTCAGCTTCTTCCACAAAATGACATAAACTTGCCCTTATCTTTTCATATTTATTTGCTAACATACTCATACCAATGCCTGTCGTGCAAACTAAAATCGCAAAAGTTTCTTGTTTTGCCCCTTTATCTTCTGGAACGTATTTAAGTAATTCTTCAATAGCTTTTTTTCCAAATATTGGATAATGCACACTTTCTTTTGAGTTCGTGCCACAATCAATAATTTCAATTCTCTTGCTGTTAATTTCTCCAAAATTTATTGTTTTTATAAATTCCTTAAATTCTAACCCTCCGTGATCCGAAGCTAAAAAAATTTTTATAGTATCTGAATGCATAAAGCATTTTGCAGAAAAAAATTTTACAAAACATTAAAGTCAAATTGTTAAAACAATTGACTTTTTGAAAGATAAATATTATTTTTGTGTACAGTTATTTATGACAACTTTTTTAAACTCCAATCCTAAATATAATTGGTTTGTTCCAACGAATATAGTTTTTGGCTCTGGTGCCATAAATTCGCTTGCCGAGCATATGCCGTATGGGCAAAAAGCTTTGATAGTCACATCAAATGGTAAAAGTGCTGAAAAAAGTGGAGCTTTAAGTAAAGTTATAGAACAAATTAGTGAGCTCGTAGTGGACGAAGACGAAAACGGAAACGAAATCAAAATGCAGTATGCTATTTTTAATCGTATTGGCTCAAATCCAACAAAAGAAATGGTAATGGAAGGTGCAAAATTCGCTCGTGAAAATGAATGCGATATTGTTATTGCTATCGGTGGCGGTAGTGTTATGGACGCAGCAAAAGGAATATGTGCAATGGCAATGAACGAAGGTGATTTATGGGATTATATTCAATTTGGAACAGGCGGGCAACAAATGGCAGAAAATTTATCTTTGCCTTTGGTTTGCATTACTTTAACCTCTGGGACAGGCAGTGAAAGCGACAGTGGTGCTGTAATTACTAATACAGAAACAAATGAAAAAACTGCATTTTTCGCAGAGCACCCAATGTTGGCAATATGCGACCCTGATTTGACAAGAAGCGTAAGTCCAGAATTAACTGCTTATCAAGGTTTTGATGCATTATTTCATAGCACAGAAGTTTTCACCGCAAATCAAGCCAACTTTGCGAGCGATATGGTTGCAAAAGAAGCTATTAAAAATATCGGTGGATTTTTAGCTCGTGCGGTTAAAGATGGGAACGACCAAGAGGCTCGCGAGCGTGTTGCTTTTGCTTCTTCGTTGTCGTCATTTGCTATGAATGTCGGGAGTTGCACAAGCGAACATTCTTTGGAACACGCTCTTTCTGCTTACCATCCAAATCTTCCGCATGGTGCTGGCTTAATTATGATTTCAGTTGCTTATTACGAACATTTTATTGAAAAAGGTGCTTGCCCTGAAAGATTTGTTAAAATGGCAAAAATGTTGGGAAATAAAGAAGCAAAAGAACCAAGCGATTTTATTGTTGAACTAAAAAGATTGCAAGAAGAGTGTGGAGTCGCAAATTTAAAAATGTCAGACTACGGCATTACAGAAGACGAATTTGAAAAAATGGCTCAAAACGCAATAAGTTGCATGGGAATGCTATTCGGTGCCGATAGAGTTGAACTTTCTCTTGAAGATTGCATTGAGATATACAAAAAGTCGTTTAAATAAGACGACTTTTTGTTCCTTTTTGTCTTTGCTTTTACAATTATTTCTTAAAATTGCTTGTTCTCTGGTTGCATTTTTTTTTGTCGTATCTTTGTAGTATTTTTCTTTATATTTTTTTCCTTGATAATTCCTTATTGTTTTTTTTATTCAAAATTGTTAACCCAAAACCAGAAAGTATTATCAAACTTCCAAAAACTTGATAAATTGTTGGAGCTTCATTTAAGAAAATGTTTGAAAGAATTATTGCATAAATCATTTTTGAAAATTCAAGCGGTTGAATGGTTAAAACCGAACAATGTTTAAATGCTCTAAAAATCAAAGCGTATTCAATGAAATAAAAAAAACCAGCCAAACACAATGATAAAAAGACGCCAATAGGCAAAGCTTTATAATCACCAAGCAACAACATAAAAGTAAAAGATAAAGAAAACATAATCGTATGAGAGTAAAAAATTAGCTCCATAGTGTCGTATTTTAAAGCTAACTTTCTGTTTAATATATTTCCAAAAGAACGAAAAAAGATAAATAAAAACAATAAAAAATATGCTCGCAATTCTAAATTACCTTCAATTTTGGAAAAACCACCACGAATAAAAAAAGCTCCAATTATACAAACAAAAAGAGATACCCAAGCAAGAGATGAATTTTTTTCTTTTAAAAAAAGAATTGCCAAAATACTTGATAAAACAGGAGCCAAAAACTGAACACCTATATTTACATTGATAGGTATAAATTTTAATGAAGAATAAAAGACATAAAGCGACAAAGCGTACAGAATATTGCGAGCGAGGTTTAATTTTAATGCACTTTTTCTAAAAAATTGAAATCTTGTCTTTATCATTAGTGGTAGAATTATACAAAGTATAGTCCCTTGAAACACTGACATAACTTCCAAAGAAGGAATATCGTAAGTCAATATCGCTTTTTTTAGAAAGACACTTATAAAAACTGAAATAAACATTGCAAAAAGATAAAAAAAACAACCAATGGCAATATTACAATTTTCTGTTCGCAAAGTGAATACTTTTAATTGAGAGAGTACAAAAAATAAAAGTCAAAACTACACAAAACTACATCGTGCAAATTTCATTAACTCAATGTCGCTGTTGTATGAACTAAAAGCATTTTTTTGTATAAAAAACATTTTTTCCACTGCTGGCAATATATGATTTTTATTTTCATTAAAAAAACTTGATAATAACTCATTTAAATTGCCTTCTACGTTCGTAATTGCTTCAGCTTCGATACTCGTATTCTGTGCTTTATTTTTTCCGCTCAATTCAATATAAGCAAGCTTTTCAATTTTGTAATTTTCATATTCTTTTAAACGAGAAAGTATAAAACCTATAATCAATAATTGTGTCTTCGTGCCGTTCATTTCTTCATTTTGTTTTGGCGGAGTTCCTGTTTTGAAATCATAAACGTATATCTTCTTATTAACTTTATCAATTTCAAATCTATCAATCCTTGCTTCAAACTTCAAACCACGAAAAAACATTCCAACTTTTTTTTCTACTTCAACAATAAGATTGTTTTTTTTTGCTCGTTTTTCCAGTTCAACGGCAATTTCGCAGACTTTTTTCAACTTAAATTTTAAAAAATCGTCAAACTCAAAATCATTTTTTTGAAAAACATAATTACAACTTTCATCAAATAATTCTTTATTGATTTTTTCCGCAGTAATCCATTCTTTACTGCATTTACGTGCAAAGTTTTCCATAATTTCGTGAATTATCGTTCCATAAAGTCGTACATCAATTACTTCATTCCAATCACCAATTGATTGGAGATTTAAAACTTTTCTCACAAAAAATTCGTATGGATTGTTATTTAACATTTTAATTCCACCAGTAGGAGTTAACAAAAATGTTTTTTCTTTCTCAATATTGTCAAAACTTGGTTGAATATATTCCTCTGTGTTTTTGGTGTCAATTTTGTATTTTTGTAAAATATCGTTTATTTCACTCAACAAATTGTTTGCTAATTCTTCAATAGAAAAATCGTTTTTTTTTTTTAAATGATTGTCAAAACTTTCTGCAATAGCTTTAAATACCTCCCATCTTTTAGCCTTCTCGTCCTTTTTAATTTCTTTCTTGAAATCTTCAAACGAATTTATTTTATAAGCAACTTCCCTGCAAAAATAAACCTCAAATTGTTGAACTAAAACATCGGAACCAATATTTTTTTTGAAAAAAACAGATAAAAATGAAATAAATATCTGACAATCAAAAGCCTCTACTTCGTAGTTTTTTATGATTTTCAATAAAAATTTATTCAATACCTCTTTTTGTTCCATTGACACAGCAATTTACTAATCAACAACAAAGCCAGTAAGCATTTTTCCAAATTCAGGATCATCGTGGTTTATGCTGGTTTTTCCCTTGTCTAACGAGTTTATTTGTTGCATATCGTTGTCATCAAGTTCAAAATCAAATATGTTTAGGTTGTCAATTATGTGCTGTTTTGATGTAGATTTTGGAATTGCGACAAAACCACTTTGAATATGCCAACGTAAAATAACTTGCACGACTGATTTGTTGTGTTTTTTTGCTACTGCAACTATTTTTTCATTTTCCAACAATTCTTTACTTCCGTGCCCGATGGGATACCAACTTTGTAGAAGAATATTGTTTTTATCCATAATTTCACGAACATCTTTTTCCTGACAAAATGGGTTGCACTCCATTTGATTTACGCAAGGCATTATTTCAATCTCTGGCAAAAACTTGTTTAAGAAATTCGGCGTATGATTACTTATACCGATTGATTTAATTTTTCCTTCTTTTTTCGCTTCCTCCAACGCTTTGTAAGCACCAATTGTATCGCCATAAGGTTGATGCAAAATGTATAAATCAATGTAATCTACATCAAGCCTTTTTAACGAATTTTCAATACCTTTTTTTGCCTTTTCATAACCAAAATTTGAAAGCCATAATTTTGATTCAATAAATACTTCTTCACGCTTCAAGCCACTTGCTTTAATCGCTTTTCCTACACCGGTTTCATTTTGATATGCTTGTGCCGTATCTATCAGTCTATAACCGCTTTCCAAAGCCATTAAAACTGATTTTTCCGTTGTTCCATCATCTGGAATTAAATATGTTCCAAAACCAAGAGCAGGAATTTTGTTGCCATCGTTTAGAGAAAAAAATTGCATATTATTTTATACATCTGCAATGTGTGGCAGTTGATTTTAATGTCAAATAACAACCAAGTTATAGTCCGTTTTGCCCCAAGCCCAACCGGAATGTTGCATATAGGTGGAGCAAGAACGGCAGTATTCAATTACCTTTTTGCTCGTCATAATAATGGTAAAATGTTGTTGAGAATTGAAGATACGGACACACAACGCAATTCGCAGGAGGCAATAGACGAAATTATTAAAGGCATAGATTGGCTTGGCATTGATTATGATAGCGACTTTTTGAAAGAATTAAACATTCCAAAGGAGTGTTTTTATCAAGGAGATGAAAAAAAAGGCATAATTCTTCAATCAACGCGTTATCCAAGACATCGCGAGATTGCAGAGAAATTAGTTGAAAAAGGATTGGCATATTTTGCATATGACACACCGGAGGAGATTGAGGAGAGAAAGAAATATTGCGAGGCAAATAAAATATATTATCGCTATGATGGTTCAAAGTGGAAAGATTTGAGTAATCCAGAGGTGCAAAAAAATATTGAAGAAGCCAAAGCAAATGGCATTCAGCCGGTAATTCGTCTCAATATTCCAGAAGGAGAGGTTTTGATGCACGATTTAATACGCGGAGATATAAAATTTGACAACAAAACACAAGATGACTTTGTTTTAATTCGTTCAAATGGCGTTCCAACTTATATGCTTGCGGTCGTTTGCGATGATATGGATATGGGAATTACACACGTCATTCGCGGAGATGACCACATATCTAATACACCGAAACAGATTTTAATTTATCAAGCAATCCAAAAAGCAGGAATTAAAATGCTAAACGGACAAGAATTGACAATTCCACAATTCGCACATATTCCGCTGATATATGATATTGAAGGCAAGAAATTGTCAAAAAGAAAACACGCAGTTGCTGTTAGTGATTACGAAAAGCAGGGATATTTGAGTGATGCTATTTTCAATTATTTACTTCATCTCGGTTGGAATGATGGCACGGAAAAAGAGATTTACTCCAAAGAGGAGGCGATAAAAGCATTTGATATTTCCAGATGCGGAAAATCCCCAAGCCGTTTTGATTTTGAAAAGTTAAAAAACATCAACTTGCATTACATTAAAGAACTTCCGGACGAGGTTTTATTTAAGATGATTGAAAAACGACTACAAAACTTATAAACAATGACATTAAAATGCGAGAGGGCTTCTTTTATATTCTTTTATTCTATCCTTTGCATATGTTTTTAGCGATATCTCAGGCATGTCCTCTTCCATCTCTTTTTCCTCGTAATTTGCCATATCCTCCTTGTAGGCTAATTCATATTCCATTTCTGGATTGGTTTGTGCCACTGTCCCTTTTATAGTAATTTCTATTTGTTTTAGAACCATTTTATCCCCACCTTCGTCAACAAATGCTTTAGTGGTAAATTTGTACGACTTACCAGACTTCAAGTCATCCAAGGCTTCCATAAATTTATTTGGATATTTTCCATCTCTGGTTTTTTTATCATCAATTAAAGCTTCTCGCCAATAACATAGTTGTTGAGGAATTTTACAAATCTTTTGCACTGTTCTTCCTTCGTGTTGCTCGTTTAAAATGCAATAATAATCAAAGTAATCATCTTTGTTAAATACCTCGTTATTTACGTTTGGCAATGTCGTGTTCCCAGGAACTCTACGTTGTCCTCGAGTGCCGTTTTTATCAACAGTAGTAACGCAAAAAACTTGGAAATCTTTTTTTGCTTTTGAAAAAAAGCCGATACAGTCTTGGTGTTTAGAAATTTTTTTTTACAACATCAAATAAAGTTTTATCTTGCAACGCCTTTCGTCTTACAAACGCACCATGACATGCGTAATTACTAAGGTAATAGCTTTGCCTGTTACATGCTTCAGGAAAATCGAGTTGTTTCACCTTTAATGCTAGACAACCTGTTTTCGAGCCATGTCCACAATAAGTCACTTTTAAATGTTTTTTTGTATCCTTTTGTGGTTTATATGCTTCTCTTCTGAACAAATCAACATATTGTTGATTATTTTTATTGGTTCTACTCAAAATACTGACTTCATTTATACTATAACTCAACTCGTCATCGTGTGACAGATTTTTTAATATACATTCTTCGCTGTTCTTATTGGGTTGTTTTTTGATTTTTCGATAATCTCTTAAATTACCTTCTTCGAATATTCCTTGAAAACCAGTGCCGTCATCCCTAATACATTTTATCTTCCCTTGTAAATCCGAATTGAAAACCAATTTGTCTAGTCTGACGGTTTTGTACTCACTGTAATTATTCTCATTTCTTTTCCTTTTTTTTGGCTCTGCAGAACAACGAAATATATTAAAACAACATGTTCCACTATCTTTATTATTTGAATTGGACATACACACAATGTGTTATAATTATACTATAATGTACTTTGTCCGCAATAAAAAACTTGTATTTAATTACTCTATATATCTCTTATCTCGGGATGTATATCAGTATGACTTTACAAGAAAAAGACAGAATTATGAAAATAATGCCAGAACTAAAAGCATACAGAACAATAAACGAGATAGCGGAGATAGCGAAAAAGTTTTTAGATAACCGCGAAATAGTTGATAAAGATTTAGTTTATGGCGAAGGTGCAAAAGAAAAAGTTGAATATGTCAAACAGGTGATGGATAAAGTAAATTATAATGACTTCCAAAATTCGTTTAAAGAGATACTAACGGCAGACGGCAAAAAATTAAAAGAATACTACCCAGTTTTAAGAACAATGATAATTGGCACACAACACGGCATCGGTATTCACAAAATGATTGAACTAATTGGAGAAAATTGGGTTCGCGAAATGGTTGAAAAATTTAATTAAACATACCCAATTAGCACAACCACACTTATAAACCCAAACTACACGAGAAAACGACAAACGGTAGCAAGACTACGACGTGAACGGATATGCTTTTACAGACTTCCAGACGATACTAAAAAATCTCGTCGTTACCAAAAAAATATGCAATTTCAATTTTTGCATTATCTATACTATCACTTCCGTGAACTGAATTCTCGCCAGTAGATAAAGCAAATCTTGCTCTTATAGTGCCTTCTTCGGCATTGGCAGGATTGGTTGCACCCATTAGTTTACGATAATCAGCAACAGCATTTTCTTTCTCCAAAACTTGCACAACAACAGGGGAGGCAGACATCTGCTTTGTTAGTTCTTCAAAAAAAGGGCGATCCTTATGAACGGCATAAAAACCTTCTGCTTTTTCTTTTGACATCCATATCATTTTCATGGCAACTATACGAAAACCTGCCTTTTCTATCATTGCATCAATCTCACCGACTAAATTTCTTTTTACTGCATCAGGTTTGATAATTGAAAAAGTTTTTTCCATAGAAAATAAGGTCGCCAAAACTGAATTAAGCTTTTTTTTAAAAGCAAGATAAACAAAAACTTTTTTTTAGAAAAAAAAAAACTATTATTTTACGTTTAAAACAATGAAAGTATCGAGCAATAATGTAATTTCCGAAGCACAGCTTATAGGTAAAGATGATACGAAAAAACAAGCAATAGAAACCGCCAGGCAATTGGATAAATTAAACATTGACGAAACAATGAATTATGGTGAAACTATTAATAGATTAAACAACTGTTTCAGTGCATTGACAGGAGGTGAAGTTTTGGAGAACGAAACTATCGATTCTGATAATGTATCATTTTTTCTTAATTACATCTTCGATCACGAAAAATACGTACAATTATATTGGTCAAAATTCTATGATAAATTTAATAAAATCTACAACACGAAAGAAATAACGGGACTGACGCAACAACAGGCAGTTGATAAATTGATTCCGCGAGTTACTAAATTAATATTTACAGACAATGATGTTTTACGCGCTTATAATGATATATTGAAAAAAAAAGAACAAGCAACGTCTCCAGATATAATTGATGAATTTGAAAAGTATAATAATTCACAAGAAAGTAATCTTTCTAACGAACAAAAAGCTAAAATAAAAAGAGTATTCTATTATTATTTTGATGAATGGTATCAAGATTACTTCAATACTAAGAAAACTCAGGAGGAGAAATTAACATCCGAATTTCTAGCAAAGTGGCTAAACAAAGATAATGAACTTCGCGAAAAAGTTAACCTATGGCAAAAAAATCTCTTAGACGAAAAAACAGAACAATATATTAACACAATGTTTATTGAACTTTTTAAAAAAGTGCAAAATGAAGCGCAATCGGCTATTAACGTGAAAAACAACAAACAAACATTAAATTCTACACAAAGGGCACAGTTGAAGAGATGGGATAAGCTTAATTTATTGGCACCAGTGTATAGCCTTAACGGAGGAAATCTAGCGACACCAACACTAGACGACGACGAAACTAAAAAAATGTACAAAAATGAAGCAAAGATGCAATTTTCAATTTCGATCTCCAAAAATAGTGATATTGGAAAAATCATCAATGCGATGTTTGGAAAAGATGACAAATCAAAAGACACAGGTATTACAGTAGAATGGAAAGGAGGGCAGTGCACAATAAGCTATGATATAACAAAAATAAATGTTGAAAACATTAAAGCTCCAGATGAGCAAGACATCAAAACTGCAAAAGCACATTTTAAAAATCATGAAGCAACATTGCGAGCAATTTTTAGAACGATATATAATCATATTTTGATTGTAAAAGCTCAAAAAGAAAAACAACTCAAAGACAACCTTAAAACAGTAAAAGATCTTCACGCAAAACTTGGTTCATTAAACAATTCGATATCAACAACGGACTTGAAAGGTCAATATACTATACACCAAAAAGTATCTCAAGAAAACAAAAAGATTCAACAAGCTTTAGATTTATCTCAAGAAGCTAGTTGCAATATAGCACTAAAGACAATCAATTTCCAGGAAAAACCAAAACAATTCAAAAAAAACAAATCAAAATACTATGATAGTGAAATAGATTTCCTGAAAGATATTCATGAAACTGGTAAAGGAGTAGACGATGAAATCAAAAAAGCAGAACAAAAAATCAAAGCAATACAAGAAGATGCAACGAAGAAAATTAAAGACCTCGCAAATTCGCAACAAGATAATATAAATAACATTAATAGTTTCATAGATTTGTTTCAAGACCCAAAAAGACAAAATATATTAACGAGCGGTAAAGTGCAAGGTTTTTCATTGCATGAATTAAATAATTTAAGTAATAAATTAACCAATTATCAACAAAATATAATTAATATAACAACCAAATATAATATTAATAATAAGCTAATACAAACTGTCGATGAATATAAAACCAGCAAAAAAAAAATAGAAGAAATAACCAACATTGTGCAAAAAATGAATGACCTTAAACAGAAATATATACAATATTTAAAACAAGAAATTGCTAACATAAATGCAGATAAAAGTAAAATGCTGTCAGCTCAAAAATTTAACAATATAGTATTTTTAGAACAACAACGTGGCTGTAATCCTGTGATAGTAAGCGCTTCAAAAACGACAACAGAAAAACAAATATATGATGCAATCTACCAGGGCAAAGTTAACTTTGATGCTATAAATAATCAAGTTAAAAAATATGATACTACTGCAAGTAATAGTATCAACAAATTTGAAAACAACAAAGTTGTAGCAACCAACAAAAACGATATAAAACAATTAGAAGATGTATTTGACGATTTGAATAACGAAAAAAATCAAGTTAATACATACATACAGAATTTTGAAAACGAAGTAAAATCCGCCGCCCATAAAACAATCGACACAAAGAATAAGACTGTTAATAAATTTGCCGATGATCAGATTAAACAAATCGGTCTGAAAAATGGTACGGACGCCTCAAGCGTAGGTGTC
>AUXO015534419.1_pt1 | contig 15621 bp, 14 predicted proteins | sample 768731 | NCBI WGS metagenome assembly AUXO01 (sample SAMN02715735, study PRJNA202380) | gut metagenome | biome: sheep rumen | host: Ovis aries | place: New Zealand: Palmerston North
AGTCCCGCTCGCTGCCGGGGGATGCAGCGTTCCTCAAGAAACGCCTCCAGATCCGCCCATGTTGGAAGCGCGTTCTTTCCGAATGCGGTTTTCACAAGGTTGTCTGTATCGTTTTCGGCGCGAATATCTCGCACGGTTTTGTCTGCGTATATCAAGGTGCAAAGAGCATCCCCGTTGTAGTAACGGATCTCCATCAGCTCGTGACCCTGCACCAAGCGTGCTGCTTTGTACTGCTCCATGCTCTGTTTCGGGCGAACGGTGATCTTCTCACCATCAAAGGAAAGGACCACTCGGCCACCGTCGCCAGCCAAACCCATAGCTGCAACCCATGCCGACGGCATGGTCAGCTTATAGGTTTTCGACCCACTCGACGCCGTTCCGCCGGCTTTGCCGGCCGTGATTTTTCCGAGCCTCGTTTCCATGCTGATCACCTCTTGCGATTATTATACTCTATTCGGACCGAATAAGCAAGAATAATTAACTGTGGTTTGCAAGTCGAAACCTGTATTCACTTATACGCAAATAATAGTCAAGTACGATTTGCCGAATCGTACTTGACTAAAAGAACCTTAAATATGTTTCCTTTCCTCTCCGGACGTGTGCCCTGTTTTTTGAGGGTACTATGCGACACATATCCGGGGGAGTGTAGATCAATCTGTGGCGTATAAGCGAGGCTTACCGTTGCATGGAAAACGGTGAAGATATCTAAACATCAAATTGCAAAAACGTCTATCTGTTCTTTTTAAAAAAGACAAACAAAAGACGAACAATCCATGTTTACAAGACTTCCAGTCGGTGTTATAATTGTGCTATATCCTTTTTTAGGAGGAGTAACAATGCTGGATGCAGCCTTTGTTTTCCCTGCAATTAAGGGATTTCAAGCTCACAGGGAGTATTTTGCCTCAATGGTACCGTTGGGAATTATCCCTCAGCTCTTTCGATTCGTTGATGACGATCTTCCTCCAGAAATACGGGCACAACGGACACTTAATAGATCTAGGATTCCTGAAATGTGCGCATATATCATTGAGAATCCTGATAACTACGTTTTCTCATCACTTACGGTTTCGGTTGATGGGCAACTTGTATTCCAGCCGTTGAATGAAGATAATCCGCTTATTGGGCATCTCCATATACCTATGGATGCTCGGTTTTTAATCAACGATGGTCAACACCGGCAAGCGGCTATAGCAGAAGCAATCAAAAGAAAGCCTGAATTAAAAAAAGAACACATTTCTGTTGTCTTCTACAGAGATGAGGGCCTACAAAGGTCTCAACAAATGTTTTCCGATCTAAATCGATACGCCATTCGACCGACCAAATCGATCAACATCCTATACAACTCGAGGGAAGAAGACTCCATCATAGCTAAGCGTGTTGTCGAGGAAGTTGAGGTATTCAAGGGATTAACAGAAAAAGAGAAGACCGCGCTCTCGAACCGATCTAAAGCGCTGTTTACGCTAAGTGCAATATGTACAGCAACAAGCGAACTCGTTAAAGACCTTGAATTGACTACGGATCAGAAGTCAGAACTTGCAACTGTTTTTTGGAATACAGTTGAGACAAATATTCCGGAATGGGGACAAGTAAAACGTGGCGAAATAAAATCCTCTGAATTAAGGCAAAACTCTATTTGCTCACTAAGTATCACTCTAGTTGCTCTGGGAGCGGCTGGGGGGACTACAATAAAGCAATACCCAGATAAATGGAAAGAGAAATTGGGGAGGCTGCGGCAAGTTGACTGGCGTAAATCAAATCCCACATGGGAAGGGCTTGTGTTTGTTAACGGCAAGGTCGCCGCAAATCGATCAACCCAAAAGGCTATGACCAGCTATATGAACGACTATTTGACAAAGGATAATGGTGAAAACAATGCCTAGTCTCTCAAAATCTGATATACGTAACGTCATTGATATCATCAAGGGCCTGTATCTATCTGACATGATCCCTTGGATCTGCGGATATAGCGGTGGGAAAGACTCCACAGCAGTGGTTCAGTTAGTCTGGGAAGCAATCAGTGAATTGCCGGTTGAGCAGCGAAAGAAAACTGTTCACGTAATTAGTACTGATACCCTTGTTGAATCACCGGTAGTTGCACTTTGGGCAACTCGCTCTTTAGGAAAAATGCGCGAACAGGCCCAAAAGGAAAATCTCCCGATTGTACCTCATAGACTAACTCCAACCACGAGTAACACTTTCTGGGTAAATCTAATAGGTCGAGGTTACCCTTACCCGCGGAGGGATTTTAGATGGTGCACAGATCGAATGAAAATCGATCCATCAAACCGCTTTATTAAGGAAATACTTGATGCAGAGAGTGAAGCTATTCTTGTTTTAGGCACGAGAAAAGCTGAAAGTGTCTCGCGTAAGGCTGTGATGGAAGGATATGAGAAAAAACGTTATCGTGAGCATCTCAGCCCGAATGGGTCTTTTCCCAATTCCTATGTATTTACTCCGATCGAAAACTGGTCAAACGACAATGTATGGCAATTCCTTTTGCAGCACTCCAACCCGTGGGGCCATTCAAATAAAGACCTAATGGCAATGTATAGCGGCGCTTCTGCTGATGGCGAATGCCCTCTGGTTCTAGATACTTCTACACCGAGCTGCGGAAATAGTCGATTTGGATGCTGGGTTTGCACCATGGTCACCGAGGACAAATCCATGGCTGCCATGATTCAAAATGACGAAGAAAAGGCGTGGATGCTTCCCATGCTGGAGTTTAGGAATGAAATTGCGGCCGATTGGGATACAGATAGAAAACGTCGAGATTTTAGGAGGAAAGACGGCCGCTTAACATGGCATAATAATCGCTTGGTTCATGGGCCATATACAAAGGAAGCTCGTGAGTTTTTCCTTCGCCGGCTTTTAGAGGTGGAAGCAATTGTTCATGAGATTGGCCCAGATGAGATTAAAAATATTCCTCTCATTACGCATGAAGAGCTTCAGCTCATCCGGCATATATGGTTAGATGAGAAACATGAGTTCGATGATTCACTGCCAGCAATCTATGAGTCCGTTACTGGCCAGCCGTATTCAGACCAACTAATTCGAAAGAACAAGTATTTTGGAAAGCCTGAATCCATGCTACTCAAGTCCGTGTGTGATGAGCTATATAGAGGTGAAGTTCTTATGCCAGAGCTTCAACACGCACTGCTGGATATTGAGGCTAAGGCAGCGGCCATTTCAAACAAGCGAAATGTAATCAATAATTTTGAAAAAGAAATTGCAAAAGCCATCTATAAAGATGAAGCTGATGCATCCGATGTAGCCCAAGATCGTGCACGCAGATTTACTGATTATCTTGAACAAGATGATGACGACGACTTTGTTGAGTGAGGTGTTTTGACGGTGTTTTTTACTAAAGTTGAACTACACAACTTCGGTATCTATAATGGCACTCATGAAATGGCCCTCACTGACAAAATTGGGAAGAGGAATATTACCTTGGTCGGTGGCTTAAATGGTCGAGGGAAAACGACGTTTCATGATGCGATTTTGTTATCCTTGTACGGAAAACAAGCGCTTAAGTATATACAAGAAAACGAGAGATCATATGACAAACTGTTAGTTGACCACATTAACAAACATGCGACAGATGAGGATACGTATGTTTCGGTTTCGCTTTGCTTAGATGACGGAACAGACATATGTGTCAAACGTTCATGGAAGTTGAACGGCAAAAAAGTACAACAGGATGTCGAAGTGAAAAAGAACGGGATCGTTGATAAATACTTGGGGGAAAACTGGAATTATTACATTGAGGAAATCCTGCCCTTTGGGATTGCCCGCTTTTTCTTCTTCAACAACGAAAAAATCACACAGCTCGCGAATGACTCTTCTTTTGATCAAATTAAGGAGTCCATTAAATCTGCGATTGGAGTTACAACGATAGAGAAAGCAATTACTCATCTTGATGAGGTAATTAGAAGAAAGAAAAATGCGCTCCAAGCTTTTGAAAATAGTGCTGAGAACAAAGAGTTCAAGGAGGTAGAGCAGCAACTAAATAATGTAAACGGCAGAATCGAGGCTGCAATTCATCATGCATCTGAACTGGAGTTGGAATGCCAGGAGCATGCTGTTCGAGTAGAAACAAAAGAGAGGGAGTTCTGGGCTTCCGGTGGCGATTTAAGCCGCAACCGAGAATCCATAAAGAGCGAAATGCAGAAAATATCGGCAGAAAGAGATGCAATTCAGGCCGAAATACTCCAATTGGCTTCTGATCCGTCCAGCCCGCTGCTGGTATGCCGCAATCTTGTCATTCAGTCTTACGAGAGAGCGTCTAGGTTGCAGGAAGACAATGCCCAACGATACGCAGATGAGCAAATGATGCGAGCACTTCGACGGATACTGAAAAAGCTTCGAAATCTATCTCTTAGGCTCGATGAGCTTAATCAAGTAAAGCTCATACTTGAAGAAGAAATGACCACTCACGTTCCCGATGCTGCCGGAGTTCCGCCTCAAGCTCTTACTGCGACAACAAAAATGCTCTATGAGCGTTTAATATCAGAGCTTTTTCAAGCAGTTCCTCAAAGAGTGCTTACTCTGACTAACCTGGTAGATGATCATGAGAGTCAGATAATGAATCTGGATGCGCATCTTGAAGCAACCGATGACAGGACTATGGCTATGCGTCTTTATGATGCACTCAAGGAATTTGAGAGAGAGAAGGCTATCGCAGATGAAGAATTGAAGAGACAATATGAGCAGGTTGAAAGCCTAAGGAAACAGAAAGAAATCCTTATGAACAGGCGCATTCAGCTCATCAAGACCATTACTGAGAAAGAAAATAAAAATGATAATAATACCAGGATAATCAAATATGCTGCAATGTCCATGGATGTTCTGAGCGAATTCAAAAGGAGATTGCAATCTGAAAAAGTGGCTACGCTTTCGTCTAAAGTTACGGATTGTTTCAAGAAGCTAGTTGAGAAAGATACGCTTGTAAGCAAGATTGAAATAGACCCATCGAGTCTAGACATCACAATTCTTGATTATGATGGTCAAGAGCTACTGAAGAATCAGCTTTCCGCCGGGGAACAGCAGATGTTTGCTGTATCTGTTGTTTGGGCACTGGCGCTAACCTCTGGATATAAGGCTCCTGTTGTAATTGATACTCCGATGGCTAGATTGGATTCCTCAAACAGGTCTAATTTTGTGATGAATTATCTTCCTGCTGCAAGTTCGCAGGTGATCGTCTTGTCTACCGATGAGGAAATCCATGGGCGCTATCATGACATGATCCGGGATCACATTGTAGATTACTATACCCTCTTGTACCGAGAAGAAGAGCAATGTACGTCTATAATCCACGGATACTTTGAGGAGGCGTGATGATGATTGTAAAGCACTTCAAACTATCTCAACCAGAAAAAGAGCGCCTTATAAGAATCAAACGGCAAACCGGTATTCAGAATTGGAATATTCTTTGTCGTTGGGCCTTGTGTTGGTCCCTTGCAGAGCCCACAGTCCCTGGCGGAATCGATCCTGCCTCAGATAGTAATGTTGAAATGGATTGGTCTACACTTGCAGGCGAGTATTCTGATATATATGAGGCTATCATAAGGCAACGGTGTATCAACGATGGCTTCGGCGAAGATGAGAAGACGCTGGCTAAATACTTTCGACTACATCTCAGCCGCGGCATAAGTCATTATAGCCAGCGCGATGTATTAAAAAGCTGCCAGGATCTTCTCAAGTCCGTCCTTCCTAAGGAGGCGTCCTAAATGGCTGTATACTTGGACTATAATGCGTCCGCACCACTCGATCCTCGTGTCCTAGACAGAATGATTGACATATATCAGAACCATTCTGGAAACGCTGATAGCAGAACCCATGTCTTTGGAACGGATGCAAAAGAAATAGTAGCATCCTCAAGAAAAACAATTGCTGGAATCTTGGATGTTGATGCAACTGATCTCTTCTTCACAAGCGGCTCAACCGAAAGTAATAATATGGCCATTTTAGGGTTAGCAGATTACGCCAAGCAATCTGGAAAGACGCATTTTATTACAACTGCCATTGAGCATAAATCTGTCTTGGAAGCGATGAAAAGGCTAAAAGCGCTTGGGTTTGACGTAGATTTTGTTGCTCCAGATACGTCGGGAAGGATCAAGCCAGAGCATATTCTCAGCTTGGTTACGGAAAAAACGCTTCTTGTATCAATGATGCATGTCAATAGCGAAACAGGCATTATTCAGCCAATTCAGGAAGTTGGCGATGAACTTGCGAAGACAAGCATCTATTTTCATGTTGATGCGACGCAAGGGTTTGGTAAGCTAAACGATGACTTGCGAAATACGAAATGTGACATTCTTAGTGTAACCGCACATAAGCTTGGTGGTCCACAAGGAGTGGGGGCGCTTGTCCTCAAAAGAGGCCGTTCATATAAGCGACCTCCAATCACGCCACTTATGTACGGCGGGCAACAGGAGCGTGGTTTTCGCCCAGGCACGACTCCTGTAGCTTTGGTGGCCGGATTCGCTCTTGCAGCTGAATTATGCGATGATTCCTCAGAGCGTCGAATGAATGCGTGTCAGCAAATCAAAACTGATCTTATCGATGCTTTGAAAGGTATCGATTATGTGTTCAATGGCGATCAGGGCTACTGCATCCCAAGTACGGCAAACATCAGCTTTAAGGGCGTCGACGCAGAAGCTCTGTTTCTTGCTACAAAGGATGACTATTCTTTTTCTAACGGATCTGCATGCAACTCAGGGAGTCATAAGCCAAGTTATGTTCTCACGGCTATGGGGTTGCCGGAAGAGCGTATTAGTGAAGCGGTAAGGCTATCTTGGGATGAGAAGACACAGGTCGATTTTTCTAAGCTCGCCAAAACGATTAGAACAATTCAATAGAATGTATGCCAAACACGCACAGGGAAGAACTCTTGGATTTCGGGTTCTTCCCTGTGCGTGTTTGGCACTTTTAGCGATAGGTAAAGGAAACCGTTGGTAGGACGATCTTCTCTTCTTTATATTTATTGATTGAAGATAGGATTCCAGAGGCTCTGCCACGCATCGAGTCATATTTGTTCAATAGGCAGAATGTCAACTGTTGCAGATAATAAATGTATGATGTAACAAGGTTTATGTTCGATTGATCCCGGTCTTCATAATGCCTGTCAAAGAATAGGATAGGATCTAGCCAATCCACGCTGTTAACCGGTCTACTGTACTCCTTATTAACTTCTCGAACTGAGTAATATGGATGATAGTTTAGCTTATTTCTTAGCTTGGCAGGATAGGTGCATCCTATGGCATTATTGATCTGCTCTATAGATTTCAATACTGTCTGTTCATCTGAGTTTTCTGAGCAAGTTTTTTCAAGCAGCAACAGTAGATGATCTACTTGTGTCCATACAAGTTCATGCGTCCTGAGATTACTGGATGAAGTCAGCGTGAGCTTATACTCACAAGCCTTATCGTCGATGTTGGCAATAAAAAAACAGTTATTGCCGATAGCGCTCACACGACCACTGTGGGCAGTAATCACACGTTGAATATCCCGCTTAGTTTTATCATCAAGGTAAACTGTGCCCCTTAGGCATAACCGCAGAAGCAACCCAGATAAATAAAACCCATAATAGTAGTCTGACACTAGGCACCAGTTTGTGGAATAATTGGCGGTCATTCTTTTAACGGTATCGCCTTGCAGCATGGCGCGGATAAAAAAGAGCATTGCATCATTATTGATCGCTTTTAGTAGAGTATTCTTTTGATAATAGAACACTGCTTCAGATGCATTTGAAGATTCGATACGAATAGGCGCATCCTTTGTGAGCATCGTTTTTACTGCATCCTGTCTAAGATGAGGGAAAGATACCCCAAATTCTGATAGTGGTCCAAGATAATTTGTTGCAGCGTAGTTGATACATTTGTCGAAAATTAGCATTAGAACATGTCCTCATCAATGGTGACATTTTCACGCAGTGCGCTTTTTATTTCTGAAACGATTCTTGTTTCTGTTGCTTTATTCGTCCCAGTATAATCATCATAATCTAAATCCTGCAAGGGCATTAAATACTCTGTAAAAGAAGAAACTTTCATATCACCATATTTTGCAACGCATTTTTCTACCACATCATTAAATACAGACATTATAGCCCTAAAAACGACGTTTTTTGTCAGCTTTGCCCCAGCTTTTCCTGACATCCTGAAAATAGTAACTATCGCTTCAAGATAGTTTTTGACGGCCCTATATATTTGATCATCTGTTTTTTCGCTAAGAGGGCCTGATTCATAAATGGCCTTGGTTGCGCTATTAAAAGATGTTCTGGAAATCTTCCCGGCTTTGCTTTCGCTGGGAAGCATTTCTCCAGCTAAAACAGAGTCTTTGTTAAGCTTGTCAAACAACTCACGCTGTCTTTCTTCGATTTTTGTTTCTGTTCCCGCTGGTCCTTTGATATCAAGTATTAACGCTGTCGGGACACCCTTTTGAGTCGTATTAATATCGATAAATTGGCGTATTTCATCTTGCGTGTTCAATTCGCTGAAGATTACGACTGGGATATCGTAATCCTTCTGGGCACTCTTCATCCCATACAAACGGTGTTGACCATCCAAAACTAGCAATGAATTCTGTGTGCGCTCAATCCGGATTTTCCCAACGCCTTCATCGTATTCAAGCTTAGCAACTGGTTGAGCGCTTACAATAATTGCTGAAGGAATGACCCCTTTATTATTGTCCAAGTATCTGGCAATTTCCCGTGCGCGCTTTTCACTGAGCAACCGTTGAAAACCTTTGTCTCGATCATCCTTCCTTCTTGAAACAAAGCACATCTCATCAAGGTCTCTGCTATTCATTACGGAAACATAGAATGTATGGTCATTTTGCGTACATTTTATCGCAGGATATGATACAACGCGAGCCATAATTACACCTCAAAAATCCAGAATAGCCTTGCAAGCAGGCGCATGTGATCAGTTATCATTAGTATACGCAGAAGTATTCTAACTATTAGAGAGCATCTCAACGATGGTGCTTTTTATCCTCGAACTGTGACCTCATTCCAGAAATCGACCAGATTCCCAACATTCAAAGTAATCTTGGAAGAACTCTTCGAGAGAAGTATGACCCGCCATTCTCTCGAGAATGATATCTATCCCGCGATCAGCGTATTTGCTTAACAGCTGTTCTCCATCAAGCGATAATCTAGTTCGAGATTGTGATTCAACGAGCTGTGTCATCAATTTTTCAAGTGCATTAGCATCATCAACAGGTATATCTTTCCTTTTTGCTTCTGCAGCAATTAGTAACCCAGCAATGTAGTCTCCGCTTTCGGCATAGTCAGCTGGATAGTTATCTACAAAAGCAATTGGCTCCAAGTCTGGTTCAGCATTGATTTTTCCTTGTGCGAGTCCAACCAAAGCACATAAGTAGTATCCGTCGAACAAAGTGTCAAGCAGGATCTCATCTTTTCCTGTAATATCAGAAAAATAGGTTCTGCACTTTTTTGGCAGCCTAAAAGGCATTATTCATCCTCCTCTGACTGATATGTTGAAAAATAATCTTTACCGATAGTGCATTTTGCAGGCATGCCACTATGTTCGCCTTCGATGGTATAATAAGAAACACTATCAAGCGTATACATTCGCTCTGCGAATCCAGCAATTTCTCCAGAGGTAACAAATATTATAAGTTGTTTGAACATCTTGGGAATGACTGTGGCTACTTCCCTGCGAACATCAAGATCCATTGATGCAGCAGGAGAATCAACAACAAACGGGAATTCATATGATGAATGCTCAAATAGGGAGCAAATATATGCATATGCAATCGCGAGAGTTTGGCCCTCGCTAGCACCCGCTCTGTTTTCAAGAACTAGGTTCCCGTCAATGCGTTCAACAGTAATATGTTCATCTGTTAGTATCTGTTCTATTTTGTCATTTGTTTTTTGTACAATAGTCTTTTTTAACTTTAACAAGGTTTTTGCTTTGATATGATCGATATACTCTTTTAGCAACTGGGCTTTCTTTGTAAACTCATAAGTGCCTATCGCAGTATTGTATTTCTCTTCAGCATCCTCAAATGCTTTTTTTGCTAGTGCGATGTTATTCTGATCTGTGGCACCTGGTGCATTTGTTGGAGCCTTCAATTCTAAAGCTTTTGCTTTTAATTCATCGAGTTCTCTGTCAGTCCTCTTTATCTTCAAGTCAAGTTCTTCAGCTTCTCTTTGAGCTGTTTCATTAAGCTGTAAAGTAAGGCGTTGCATTGTGCCCTCAATGTCTTCTAAATCCTCTTTTGCAGAACACATATCCGCAATCGCATCGGAGAGATCGTTATTCAGCTGATAGTTGCGGATTCTATCCTTAATGGCATTTATCGCCACAAGGTCCTCTTCGCCAAGATACTCTTCTGCATTTTCAAGTATACAAGCTTTTTCGTGTTCGCCAATCTCTCTTCCACAAATGCAATGGGGCTTCTCCGCTAGCTCTCTGAAAAACTCACGAGCAGTAGTTTTAGGGAGCTTCAATGTTTGCATATGATTTGCCAGTTCTTGAAGCATGTGGTCAAAAATGGGATTTACACGGTATGGTTCTCTCATTCTGGCCTTAATCGTGGCAAAATACCCAACAAGGTCTGAATGCCTTTCATTTCGTTGGGCCTTTAATGCTTCGACTTTCTCTCGAATCCTTTCATCAGATGACAATAATGCCGATTTCTGTCGAATATACTCGTTTCGTTTTTCGGCTTTTTGCGAAATATCATTTTCAATTTGTGTTAGTAACGTGACGAGCTCATAGTACTTGCTTTCTTTGTTTTCCATGCGAGTCCGGGTGTTTTTAACACTTTGTGCTGTGGCCCCGCGCGCACCCTCAGCTTGCTTTCTGCTTACAATTCGATCTATTCTTCTCTGTATATCGTCAAGTTTATCAACTCTATACAAGTATTTGACAGCGTTTTCTGCCTCGTTACTTGATGTGCTTAGAGTTTTCCGCGCTTGCTCTCCGTCGAAGATAAACCTGTTTACAAATTCCTCAGTATCAAAGACGCCACTTAATGAGGATGGAAGGCTCCGGCCCTCCTCTAATCCGCCATTTTCCTTGCTTACCCTAGAGGTCCGATAGATTGCTTTTCCTTCAGAATAGTCAAGGACGAGCGAATAGTAGTACAGGTCTCCATCAAAACGAACACGAAGGTCAAACTTCCCACTTTCAACGGCGCTGTTCTGAGGTTTGTATTCTCTTATTTTACTGGCTGACCATGAAGTTGCAGAGCCGTTAAGTACTGCCCGAATGAGTTGAATAGTGGTAGTTTTTCCTGTGCCATTTCTCATCATAATTAATGAAACGCCGGATAGTTTATGTTCGTTTGTTGTTAGATCAATTTCCAAATTGTTGAAACGGCGGATGTTTTCATATTTCCATCCTAGGATACTAATTTCCATTTAGCTCATCCTCCGAAACATGTACGAGTTCAATTAGTTCAGCGATGTCATTATCTTGAAAGCTGTTGTCGAAGATATTCTCGATTCCTTTGGAAAATCGGCGCTTGAATTCTTCACTCTCAGGAGAAGTTAGCATCTCTTCATCTATTGCTTGCTGTAGTTCTTTATACAAGCTCATATCATACCCTCCGAATCTTTGATAGACTTTGTAACCAGATTTCCCGTTCCTCATCTGTAGTGATTTCTTTAGGGTCTTTTTCAGCCGATTGACAGATAAAATCAACAACAGATGCTCTTTTTGTGGGATCGTTTGGATCAATTCTAAGGCTTCGGCCAATGCGTTGAGTAGTAACTAGCCTGGACTTATCGGAAGAAAACAGAACAATACTTTTAACTGTTTTAATATCAATTCCTTCAGAAATCTTCTTGCAGGTAACAAGACAGTTTAGCTCGCCCTTTGCAAACAGTTCCAGATTTTGCTCGTCATCGTCGCCATAATATGTATGATACTGCGGACAGTGCTGGATTAAAATGTGCTGAACACTCTCGCCATATTCCCGCGTTTCAACAAAAATAAGACAGCGCTCAAGGATATCGGGATGCAGTTTAATAAACTCTTCAAAGAGAGGTAGTTTGGCTGGAGAAAGCTTATTTACTTTCGACAGGGCTTGATAGAGTTCGTCTTCACTAAATGTTTCTCCATTTTTCCTTTTTGCTGAAAAAGAGGCAATGATGGCTTGCTTTTTTCTCTTGTCTTCGTTTGTTAAAAAATACGGAAGCGGATGATAATCGAATTCACAGAGTATCCCTTTTCGAATCGCATCTTCTAGGCCAAAGGTGAAGATAGCAGGGCCAATTTCATTTTGAATAAAAGCATTCCCCTCTTCGTCGTATTCACGCTCTGGTGTAGCACTTAGACCCAACCGAAAACCGAACTGCGATACTTTTCCATTCAACTTTTTTCTAAAGGATTGGGAGCCAAAGCCGTGAACTTCATCAAAAACAAATAGAATGCTTTCTTTCTTATCCGAATACCGCATTTCCATTTTGGAAATACAATCACTTAATAAATCGGCATCCCTTGAGACGATTAGAATAGCCTTATTCTTTCTGAGCAAAAAAGAAGGGAGCTCCTTGTTTGTCTCAAAATGCTGATAGACTCTAATATCAGAAGTAAGCGCAGTTATGCATTCTTTTACCCATTGCTTTAGAAGATCATTGCCATACATCGTGATAACAGCACGATCAATTCTGCCTGTGTCAAATAATGTTTGTATTATTCTAAGTGCGGTCCGTGTTTTACCCGTACCCGTTGCCATTTCAAGAATACCGTTCTTGTGTTCTAAGAAGGCTTCAATGGCTTTATCTTGGTGGACCCACCTGTTATTATTGACTTGAGTGCCATTGCTGCGCTTACCATAAGGTCGCAAGCTTTTCCGGAGTTCGAATAGTTTCCTTTTTATAGCATCATCAGCCGTAAAGACCGCAACATTCTTATCATAATTATTCCAGAGCTTTTCAAACCTTCTTTTATCGTCATTTACATATCTTGCGGTTCCGTCCCAAGAGCGAAAAACCTTTATGCTTTCATAGTTTGAAAACCCCTTTCTACTGTCGTTGATAGAACCAGAAAACGAGAGTTCATTGCCCTCTTCATCACTAAATACGCCGAATTTATCATGGAAATCACCCTCCAGCCTGTCTGTTGGAACAGCAAATCGTAACTCAATTATTCCATCATAAATCATCCATGCCAGCGCATTTAGAGTGTTTTCCTCAATTTCGCTGGCAAGCGACTCAATACTATCGCAAATCTTTGCGCGGAAATATGCAATAATGTCGCTGGTCGTTGAGATAGAACATATAACGGAATAATCTCTTTCTTCAATAATGGGGCTTGTTATCCATCTCGCATGTCCACCTCTACTGGCAAAGGATGCCATACCTTGAGCAGTATAGCTCAACCACCCTGAAGTAAAAAAGCCAACTGCACGGTCAAAACAAGAGGCCCAGTTAAGACAGGGTATATACAGTTCCTTTGACAAATCGTTTTCTGAAGTGTTCAAACATTCTTTAACCGTAGGTAAAACAGACAATTATTGTTCCTCCTAGATAATCGTAACCATATTAGGTATAAAACATCGTTTTGGAACCTGTCCAATCAGTTGACAATGAAATTAAAAAACTTCTCTCCTGCGTAAAGCAAAGTTTTAACCTAAACCAATCTGAGTATGTTTTTAAAAACAATGATTATTCAAAATATGCTGTGTCAGGACGGTCGATTTTTATTTCATTCTCAGGGATAATTCCAACCTCATACTTCACCATAAGCGATGTGAGCATTTTTCCGTCAATTAGCTTAACATGCTTCTGGTGCTCTTCTTCAACGGCTTTTTTCGCTTCCTTTGTAAATGAAGATGTAGTAATAAAAACGCCCTTTTGAACTTTTTTCATTGACCCAATAAATGCATTGACCTCCTGCGAGCCGACATTTTTCCCTTGCTTGTAGCGTTTCGCTTGTAGGTAGATTTGGTCAAGGCCCAAATTGTCTTCACTAATTATTCCATCGATGCCCCCGTCGTGAGGACCACCCACAACAATACCTGCAGATTGATCGTATCCGTATCCCATTTTAATAAGCAGATCAACAATGAGCTTTTCAAAAAAGCTTGGATGGTTTTGCATGATCAACCTAATAAGCTCTGCCTCAATTAAAGCGATATGAGCTTTATATGCTGACTGTATTTTTTCTTCAGGTAGCAGTTGGGACTCGTCTGTGTTTTGAATTGGAGCAGTATGGGGAGGTAAAGAGACATCAAGTAGACCGTAACATGGCTTTTTGCCTTTATATGATATAATCCGAAAATGCTTAATTGCATTAGCGGTAGGAAAATCCAATCCAAGGCAGTGCCTCCGGATAGTGCTATTGACAACAGCTACTGGATCCTTAGCTGGGAATGTATATAAATCCTTATCTATGATTCCTTTATAGATCTCGCGGCTAGTCAGCCCCTCATTACAATTCTCTAACACCCTTTTTATAGCTTCAACAATGGTCATTTTGCCCTCCTTGTTAATCGTCAAGGTCATCCAAGACATTGTTCCTGTCCCGACTTCATTCATGCATCAACCTCGCTGATCTTAAACTACTACAGCCTGCCAAACTTGACGATGGGCATGCCACAATTATCAATCAAACCGAGAGGACCATATTGCAGCTGATTCCGAGATAGGGGGGTCTTTCATGGAAACCCAGGGTTCGAGATTTTCTCCCTTTTTTGTTTTTCGCTTTTCCGTAAGATATAAAAACCCATAATTTATAATACCACATTTTTCTTCCTTGCTCAACGCCTTTCGACGGTTTTTGTGGAATAATACGGATCTTATCAATAATGCCTCATCTCCCGGTTGCAAGTCTGCAAATCTCGTTTTTGCACATTGGACTCCGGGGCGGCACTGGGATATCATATACACGAAGGGAAACCAACAAACGATGCGTATATGAAGGAGGCGCAGTATGGAAAACAGATTTGCAGCGGCGCGGAGGCGGTATCTGCGCACACACATGGGCGGGATCTACACGGGAATGCTGCTGACAGGGACCCTGGAGCCGCATCTTGCCGAGATCGGAGAGTCGGCACAGGCCATGTTCGACCGGCTCATGGAGCAAATGAAGAAGGCCGAAGACGTTACAGAGCAGCTGAAGGCCGCCGATCAGATGGAATGGGTCGGACGGATGAACTCTATCCGCAACCGTGCGGAGGAGATCGTCTTCTCTGAGCTGATCTATTGCTGAGGTGCGGCTATGGAAAACGGGTATGTCGTTCGCTTTGTCCGAAGAGACGGAAAGCCAAACGAGGAATACTTATACCGCACGGTGGAAGAAGCTCGGCAACACTTCGATCTATTCAATGAAGATGACTCGGGCCTGTATAATAGTATCGAGGTTATAGATCAAATGCAGCCAGATGAGGTCATTGTCTTTCACCGTTTTGTTTGGATCGGTGATGTGTGATGTTCCGGCGAAAGAAGATCGTCCTGGCGCTTACACGCGCTGAACATTGGCTGCTGACAAGCGCAATGCTGTCCTTTCGGAACAAACTGCTGTCCAGCGGCAAGCCCACGGAGGACGTCAACGAGCTGTTGATCCGGCTGATGAAGTAAAAACTGAATAAAAAAAGAGCGTCTGCTTCTGAAAAGAGGCAGGCGCTCTTTTTGCGCTTTGAGCCGTG
>AUXO015630739.1_pt1 | contig 15618 bp, 7 predicted proteins | sample 768731 | NCBI WGS metagenome assembly AUXO01 (sample SAMN02715735, study PRJNA202380) | gut metagenome | biome: sheep rumen | host: Ovis aries | place: New Zealand: Palmerston North
AGCGTCTCTCCGTAGAACAGAACAAATTCTTTCGAGAAGATTCCCTTATAGACCCGCTCCAGCGGTACCGTATCATAAGGCTTCTCCATTTCACCCGCCGACAGGAGCCTGTAATGCAGAATAACTGTGTCGTCAGGCCGTGCATGCTGCTCGACAAAAATTTTGTCATCAAGTTCATACTGAGCAAGGAAAGAGACCGGAAGATTCTTAAAGAAAGCGAATCGATAGCCTCTGATCGCACATTCATCGAGAATAGAATCGATCAGAGCCTCCTCATGGATCGTAAAACTGCTCTTTTTCTTTGTGTAATACAGAAGAAGTGCAATTCTCCAGATTTGTTCGGTTTCTTCCCCGTTATCGATGCACCGGACAATATATTTGGCGGAATAATCGTCAATAGCCTCACCGGCAGCAAAGCAGCGATCTGCCTCGAAAGTCAGGTAATTTGAAATCGTAGCGTTGCGTCCGAAATGTTCGGCATAGTTCTTTAGGATCTGTCCGCCCTCCGGCAGTATTCTCTGAACAAATATACACCTGTTCAAAATTCTTCCGTCCAGCTTTTCCGTGTCGACGACCAGGCCTTCGGCCGCTTTTCGGATTTTTAACATCTGATCCAGGCTGCCGTTATAATACTCCGTAAGATATCTGAGCATTTCCTCATCATACTTATTCTGTCTGAAAGCGGCCAGAGCAAGCATGAGGATCTCCTCATCGTATTTTCCTTCGCCCCTGGTGATCACATAATTTGCCAGACGGACGAGCTGCCCCGGATCGATCCTGTCATATCCGAACTTACTGAGCAATAAAAAGGCTTCCTGATAAAATCCTCTGGAAATCATGGCATTTGCCAGAAGGACCTTGTCCTCACCTGCAAAAACACGGTAATCGACCCTCTGCAGATACTGGTCGAGAGATTCATTCTCCGCATGGTCGGCAATATATCTGAGGATTCCGCTTCTTATTTTCGTTCGGAATTCCGGTGTGAACTCGGATGAACCCTCAATTCTCTTCATGGCGTCAAAGTTCTCGATGGAGATATCTTCAAGCACGCCCTGACCCATGGCTGTATTGAGAAGGAAACCTGTAGAATCACAGTCTTTGGCCCGGCAGATCCTGCTCAGTTCCGTGCGGTCCATGAGCGGTGTCTCGGAGAACGGTACTCCGTTGACGAATCGGTTGCCCCTCCCGTCGGAAAAGAGAATTTTGGCGTTCGGTGTATAGCGGCTGATAAAAGCCTCCCCCTGACGCACCGTGTAAATGTCCTCTCTGCAGAGTTCCTCATGGCACACGATCACTTCGCGCACCCTTGAGTCATCCGTATAGACACGGTTCGTGAACATAACATCCGCAATTTCCCGTTCCAGATCAAGCAGTGCGAACTCTTCGCTGAATGTCTGATAGAGCACGGCGTAGCTGCTGTCAATTCTCCTCTTTTCAAGAGATTTGACGGCAAATTCTGACATTGCCTTTCTATACTGGTCAAATGTCTCGGGATCACGGTCACGATTGCGGATGACATTTGCATAAACAAATGCCTTTCTGCGATCAGACAGCGATGTATTCAGCGCAAAATACTTGCGGATCGGTTTCGGCAGAAGTTTCTGATAAGTATCAGGCATGGTCTCTACGTAAAATTCATAGAGCCTGGTAATATGATAATCGCTCTCCACGGCCAGTGAATACCATTTAAAGTACTCGGCATGTACCGGCATCCCCTTCATGAGCAGTCGTACGATAGCTTCCAGCAGTTCCGGAAGCGGATACATCTCGTATGCTCCTGTCAGAAGACGATATACGGGCTGCGTAAAAGTTTTCTCATTTTCGGACAAATGAGCCATTCGGCTTGCCAAATCCTTAGGAAGCACCTGCTTTCTGACCGCAAAGACCATCACGTGACGCATAAAGGAATTCAGGCGTCTCATGTAGGAACCGTCACGCCTTAAAAGATTGAGAGCTTCGATATATAGAAGCGGACTTCTGCACCCCGATTTGAAGATCTGCTCCATGGCATACATTTTCTTGGCGGGCGAACGCAGGAAGTCCGGATCGATCCTGAACAGGATCCAAAGGAGAAGAAAGCTCTCCTGATCTTTCCGGAACCACTCACGAACATGACCCACGATATCCATCTGGCGGGGATCAAGATACCCCGTGATATGCCCCATATAAAGGAACATGGCCTTCGCTTCCGCCGATTCTCCCCGAAAATCTCTGGCGGAGAGTTCTTTCATGATGAGGCCCGCTCCCTGCCTGTTGCCAGCGGTCTCCTCAATATACGCTTCATACAGCTCATAGAGTGTCGGATAATCTCCCATCTCACGAATAGCGGTGAGGAGACTTCTTGTTCCGGTACAGTAAGCCTTCCGCTCAATTTTATCCGTCTCGTAATCCACATACAGACGTGTGAGTTTGATCAGATTCTTCCTCGAGATGGTCCCCATATCCACACGGATCGGGCCGTTCTTCGACGCAACGACCGGGATCTCGATGATCTGGCTTTGGGTACTGATCGTAATTTTTCCGAAATAGCAGCCCTTGCCCAGCCGGTCGCCATGCACGATATAATTAAAATCGCATACAGAACCGACAAAATCGTCAGACGTGATCCTCTTTCTGGGAATTTCCAAAAAATCCGAGTCAGCTTCGGCATGTATGTCCAGATAACCCCATCCGCTTCGATGGAGGATGACCGTGTTGCGCTGAGATCCGGTAAGATTATAGTATTTTCCTTCCTCCGCGTCAGCAGAGATCGATACGGGTTCCTTGCATCCGGTCGCAACAAGAAATTCCTCAACGCGCTGATAGGTGACCGGATTTCTCGACAGGCCCCTGTATAATGCTCTTGTCTCTTCATCACATCCTGCCAGGACGACCTGAAAGGCCGGACTCATAAAGACCCTGTACGCTTCCTCGTAGTTTCCTCTTGCCAGCTGAGCGAAATCCTTCAGATTCCGGATCATACCGTATGCAGACTCCACCGGGCTGACAACAACGTGAACTATCACCGGAATATTATATTCCCCGGCACTGGTCGCGAGATGTATATTTCCGCGTATACAGTCGCCACCGGAAAGCCCGGTCGTAAAAACACCGAAATGCAGACGGAAAGAGGGACCGTTAAAACGCTCCCTTTCCGGAACTATGCGGGCATCGTCCGTCGATACATATGCGCGAAGCCTTATATTATCATCTGTGCTGACAATGAGATCAGCCTCATAGTTCTCCCCTTCATTCACGGTCGCCTCGAACCGTTCCGAAGAGAACGTCAGTTGTGTTGGAATGCTGTCGTATTTGTCATCATTTTCGTAGATCGTGCGAATCAAATCTGCTTCCGTCCTTATTTGTTTTTTCAAGCTGCCTTTCAGGCAGTAACACAAAATGAATTATACATCATAAAAAATAACCATGCAATGTTGCCTGATACGCATTACGAAGACCGTTATCAGAGCATATCGAACAGAGAGATCTGATTCGATTCGGGGATATCCCCCAGTATACCGTATTCGTTGAACAGATCTATGATCGTCTGAGAAACCTTGGTCCTCTGCCGGAAGTCATCTCTGGACAGGAAAGGTCCGTTCTTCGCTGCCTCCTCGATTGATTCGGCTGCGGATTCACCCAGTCCTGCAATGGAACTGAAAGAAGGCATCAGTTTTCCGTCCAGGATCGTAAACTTCGTGGCTTTAGCCTTGTACAGATCCAGTCTGTGGAATTCGAACCCGCGGGCATACATTTCTCTTACGATCATCATGTCCTTGAGCATTTCCTCTTCTTTAGGCGATTTATCCGTCTTTTCTTCCAGTTCTTCCGCATGATGTTCCAGGACATCCCTTCCCTGCGCCATAATGACATAGTCAAAAGTCGTGACACGAATGGAGAACATGGCAGCGTAGTATGCGAGAGGATAATTGATCTTATAATAGGCAATACGAAATGCATTCATTACATAGGCTGCGGCATGTGCCTTCGGGAACATATACTTGATCCTTTTGCAGGATTCTATATACCATTCAGGCACATTGTGCTCCCGCATTTCCGCTTCCTGATCCGGTTTTAATCCCTTTCCTTTTCGTACCGCCTCCATGATCTTGAAGGAATGTTCGGGCTCAACGCCCCATGCAATCAGGTTGAGCATGATATCATCACGGGTACAGATCGCGGTCGAAAGCGTGCAGTCCCCGTTCTTAATGAAATACTGGGCATTATCGAGCCATACATTCGTCCCGTGTGAAAGACCGGAAATTCGGATCAGCTCCGAAAGGCTCTTCGGCTTTGTATCTCTGAGCATGCCCATAACAAAGTTGGTTCCGAATTCCGGAACACCGAGTACCCCGAGGTCTATACCGCCCATATCCTCCGGTCTTACTCCCAGAGCCTGTGTCCCTGTGAACAGAGAGAGGACACCCGGGTCGTCAAGGGGAACTTCCAGCGGATCCGTCCCGGTCAGGTCTTCCAGCATACGTATGATCGTGGGATCATCATGCCCGAGAATATCGAGCTTCAGAAGATTCCTGTCGATCGAGTGATAATCAAAATGAGTAGTGATGATATCGGAAGTCATGTCATTTGCAGGATGCTGTACCGGTGTGAACCAGTTGATATCCATGCCTCTGGGCAGAACGATAACACCTCCCGGATGCTGTCCGGTCGTTCTCCTGACACCGACGCAGCCCTGAGCAAGCCTCTCCAGCTCACAGTCTTTTTTGGTCATACCCTTATCTTCGAAGTAATGTCTCGCCAGACCATATGCAGTCTTTTCAGCGACCGTACCGATTGTTCCGGCTTTGAACGTCTGACCTTTTCCGAAAATGACTTCTGTGTAGGCCTGAGCGACCCCCTGTTCATCTCCGGAAAAATTCAGGTCAATATCCGGCTCCTTATCTCCCTTAAATCCAAGGAATGTTTCAAAAGGAATGTCAAATCCCATTTTCTTTAAGGGCGTTCCGCACACCGGGCATTTCCTGTCCGGCATATCCGCCCCGCATCTTCCGCCGTAGGCCCTGACTTCCTCGGAATCAAAATCCACATAGTGGCATTCCGGGCACAGGTAATGAGGCGGCAGAGGATTTACTTCCGTTATATTGGACATCGTTGCCACCAGTGAAGAACCGACCGATCCTCTGGATCCCACAAGATAACCGTCTTCTCTGGATTTTTGGACCAGGCGCTGAGCGATGATATACATAACGGCATATCCGTTCTTGATGATGGATGTCAATTCCTTGTCCAGACGCGAAACGACCTGCTCAGGTATCGGATCACCATATATTTTCCGGGCTGTATCATAACACATATTCTGCAGATCTTCATCGGAATTCTCGATGACCGGCGGACATTTGTCCGGGTGGATCGGTGATATGTGCTCTATCATATCCGCAATTTTATTTGTATTCTCTACGACCACCTCATAAGCTTTCTTCTGGCCGAGATAGGAAAATTCTTCCATCATCTCTTCCGTCGTATGAAGATACAGAGGCGGCTGCCCCTCATCTTTAAATCCGTGACCTGACTGTATGATCGTCCTGTAGATTCCATCCTCCGGGTTGAGAAAATGTACATCACAGGTGGCGACGCACGGTTTCCCGAAATCATCCGCCAGTTTCACAATTTTTTTATTGATCTCCCGAAGATCATTTTCATTGCGGATACCGCGGGTATGTTCACGGACCATATATTCATTATTACCGACCGGCTGTATCTCCAGGTAATCATAAAAATTAACGATCTTGGCAATCTCCGAGTCCGGCTTTTCATTTAGTACCGCCTGATAAAGTTCACCTGCAGAGCAGGCCGATCCGATGATCAGTCCTTCACGATGTTTTAAAAGCAGGGATCTCGGAACTCTCGGTCTTTTCTTAAAATACCTGAGATGTGATTCAGACACGAGCGTATATAGATTTCTCCTGCCGGTCTCATTTTTAGCAAGAAAAATAATATGATAATAAGGAAGGTTCCGAATTCGTTCATCGGAGACCATTCCCTTTTCATTGAGCATTTTATACGTAGTCAGACCCTGTTTCTTCATGATATCCTGTATCTGAAGCCATGCATGAGCCATCGCCCTGGCGCGGTCATCCGCACGGACAGGATTGGGGCACTGTATTTTCAGGGCTTTACATAATTTTTCCAGCGTACCCCTGCTCACATGCGGCATAAGATACCGGACACAGGACGGTATATCAACAATCGTCCTTTCTGTCTCGACATCAGAGCCATCCGCGCCTTTGGTGCGTATATTCCATGACAGACCGGCTTTCCGCAGTGCATGCTCAATAAAAGCCGTTTCCGTCTCAGCGTCGAAGGATACGAGCGTCATATCACCTGCGAATGCCAGAAATCTCTCCATTGCTGTCCGATTGTCCGGTGCGCCGGAGACCATGTCGTCATTTATTCTGGTCTCACGTATAAAAGAGAATGGGAGAGGTTTTCCGGGATTGATCAGAGTCGTAAAGCTTTCCGTGAGATTTCCCTTAACGATCTTCTGCGCAGATATCTCCACAAGATCATTCGATATGGCACTCGGTCCGGTAGCTACCGTCTGAAAGACAACGACCGGTTCGGCGATCTCCCGGTCATCCGGTCCTTTTACGAGGCTCACCATATCATCCACCAGATACCCTTCACATCCGTAAATGACCTTAAAATCCGGATCTTTTTCGTCAGAAGCATGATGTGCTTCCGGGAAAGCCTGAACAACACCGTGGTCAGTAATTGCCAGAGCTTTCATTCCCCATCCTTTGGCCTGTCTGATGATATCCTTAGCCGATGATACAGCATCCATATCAGACATCTTCGTGTGGCAGTGCAGCTCAACACGTTTTACAGGTGCATGATCTGACCGGGTATCCCTGAAAGGACTGATCTTCTTTAAGGAATATACGGTTTTGATCATAATTTCCTTTTCGAACCGGTCAAAATCCATCATTCCTTTTACGAGAAAGCATTTCCCGCTTTTGATCTGCTCGGTGTAGATACCGAGTTCCTCAGGAAGCAGCCACAATTTGAACCGGATACTGTCCGTATAGTCCGTCAGAGCCGCTGTCAGTATAATTTTCCCGTTTCTGGTCTCATGGCTCTCCACCTGAAATACTTCACCGCGCACGACGACCTCATGCGGATCTTCTCCGAGGGAACTGATCGGCACGGGATCTTCCGGGATACCTTTTCCCAGGATAACGTCAGGATCATTTGCAATAAAGCCTTTCTGCTGACGATACTTTTTATCGGAAGCATTCGGAAGCTTCTGCGAAGGCTCCGCCTGCTTTTTCTCCTTTCGGCTGATGTTCTTTCGCACGACATCGGAAACCTTGCTGCGGATCCTCTCAGCGTCGACTTCAAAAAGTTCACTGACATCATTCGAGACGATCGTCCCCTCCACACGGACATAGGAAAACCCCGCACGCTCACAGAAGACCTTCTCCAGATAGTCAAGAAGTTCTTCCTTGCGCCTGCGGGCAATGATACTGTCCGGTATCTCGGCATAGACAAGACCGTTTTCACTGAATGTAAGCTTCGTATGCAGAAAAGTCTGATACAGAAGCGGGCTCACGTTCGAAAGCTCCGCATTCATACTGGTCCTGTAGACACGGTAAAAATTAGCGGGCGTATACTGGGAAGACAGGCGGAAACGTTCTATGATATGAACCTCCATCTCGACATCCCCGAAGATCTGATCCGAGATTGCCTCCTCGATCTCATATATATGCTTTTTCTTTATCCAGTTATCAGAACAAATATAAACATGCAGGCGAGTCTTGCTCTGATTAACTGTCAGCCTGTTGACTGTGACATACTCGAGGAGACTTATGATCTCCCCGGAAAGTTTCAGAGATGGAAAAGCCTGCATGAAAGACATTTCTTTATTACTCATAGAGATACGTTTTATTTTGCGCGTTCATTTCTAAAATCACGAGTATTCTGCGTCAGAGATTAAATATCACCGGTCCAGTTCTCCAGCTCTTCTCTCAGAGCTCCGAGAAGTTCCCTTTCAGGCACCTTGCGGATGATTTCTCCGTGCCTGATCAGAAGACCAGTGCCTTTTCCTCCGCATATACCGAGATCTGCTTCGGCAGCCTCACCCGGTCCGTTGACTATGCAGCCCATGACGGCGACCTTTATATCAAGCGGAATCCCCTCCACCATACGCTCCACATCATTTGCCAGACTGATCAGATCGATCTGTGTTCTGCCGCATGTCGGGCATGACACGACTTCTATGCTCCCGCGGCGCAATCCGAGTGTCTGCAGAATTCTCTTGCCTACGCGTACTTCTTCCACCGGATCTCCGGTCAGAGAAACGCGGATCGTATCCCCGATACCCTTTGCAAGAATAACACCCAGACCCACAGACGATTTTATGGTCCCTGAATAGACCGTCCCGGCTTCTGTGATTCCCACATGAAGAGGGTAATCTGTCTGTTCCGCGATCAGCTCATGTGCACGGATGCACATCAGGACATCCGAGGACTTAATACTTATGACCATCTGATCATAGCCCAGTTCTTCAATTATTCGAACTTTATCCAGCGCGCTCTCCACAAGACCTTCGGCCGTGACATGTCCGTACTTCTGAATAATATCTTTTTCGAGAGAGCCCGAATTGACGCCGACCCGAATCGGGATGTGACGTTCCTTAGCCATATCGACGACAGCTTTGATCCGGTCATGTCCGCCTATGTTTCCCGGATTGATGCGAATCGCATCCGCACCGTTCTCCATTGCGGCGAGGGCCATTCTGTAATCGAAATGGATGTCCGCAACGATCGGAATATGAATACTCTTTTTGATTTTTGAAAATGCCTCAGCCGCCTCGAGTGTAGGAACGGTAGAGCGAATGATATCGCACCCGGCCTCCTCCAGCCGCAGGATCTGCGCTATAGTCGCGTCCGCATCCTCAGTATGTGTATTGGTCATGGACTGTACGGTAATCGGATTTCCGCCTCCGATCATTCGGCTGCCGACCCGTATCTCCTTTGTTTTCTCTCTGAATGTGCTCAAAATATGCCTCCCGATCCCGGTAAAATGTCGTTCATTTCCTTACCGGGATCACCCTACTTTACTGTATGTGACGAAGCGGTATGGAATGCCTTCATACTCTTTCACTTCGCTCTCTCTGACGACCTGCCAGGCTTCATCTGCATCAAGGTCCGGATACCATGTATCGGCCGGATAATCCTTTTCTATTCTGGTAACATAGCATGTATCGCAATACGGTAAAAAAGCATTATAAATACTGCTGCCGCCTATTACATATACATTCTCCGGCTCTTCATCTTTTACCAGTTCCAGGGCTTCTTCTACGGATGAGGCTCTCTCAGCTCCCTTCAGATCAGCATCCGGATTTGTCGTCAGAACGATATTCCTTCTCCCTTTCAGAGGTCTTCCTCCCGGAAAGGACTCAAGTGTTTTCCGTCCCATGATAACACATCTCCCTTTCGTCATGGAACGAAAGAATTTCATATCATCAGGGATGGAGACCAGCAGGTCTCCATCTTTGCCGATTGCCCATCCGTTATCTACGGCTACGATCTGATTCATCAAATGCTGCTCCTTCATAAAAGATATGGGTCTGTCAGATTGCTATCGGAATATTCTTGATCTGTTCGCCGTGCTGATAATTCTCCACGATCAGATCATCCGTGGTAAACTCGTAAAAATCTTTTACTTCGGGATTAAGCGTTACCTTCGGAGCGTCATACGTCCGGCGGGATATTAATTCCTCAACGATCGGTACATGTCTGTCATAGATATGCGCGTCTGCGATCATATGGACCAGCTCGCCCGGATACATATCCACACTCTGAGCAAACATCATGAGCAGGATCGCGTACTGGCAGACATTCCAGTTATTGGCAGCAAGTACATCCTGTGACCTCTGATTCAGGACTGCGTTCAGTGTCAGCTTATCCTCTCCCGGTCTCTGTGTAACATTGAATGTCATGGACCACGCGCACGGATACAGGTTCATCTCATGCAGATCTCTGTGATTATAGATACTGCTTATGATGCGGCGGCTGAACGGATTGTTCTTCAGATCATAGAGGATCCTGTCCGTCTGATCGAACATTCCTTCTTTATACTGACTCTTAAGACCGATCTGATAACCGTAGGCTTTTCCGATCGATCCGTCCTCATCCGCCCATTCATCCCAGATATGCGGCTTCAGATCATGGATATTATTGGATTTGCGCTGCCAGATCCACAGGATCTCATCCATTGCGCTCTTTAACGCGGTACGGCGCAGGGTGATCGCGGGAAATTCTTCTCTCAGATCGTAGCGGTTGCATACACCGAATTTTTTGATCGTATATGCAGGTGTGCCGTCTTCCCAGTGAGGACGTACTTTTTCTCCCCTGGTATCCGTACCTTCCGTCAGGATTTCCCTGCACATTTTTATAAATATATCATCTGCACGGCTCATCGATCATTTATCCTTCTCTTTATCCTTCTCTTTATCCTTCTCTTCGTCTTTATCCGTCTTCCCGGCTTCTTCCTTCACCTTCGGGATGCGGCAGTACAATTCTGTCATATCGTGAATACTTTTTGCAAGTTCTCTGGACAGGAAATTCGGCTTGATACGCCACTGCCAGTTGGTTCCCAATGTGGACGGATGGTTGATCCTTGCCTCATTGCCTTTGACCAGGTAATCCTGGATCGGAACAATGCAGAGATCCGCCACGCATGCCTGAGCGCAGCGAATGAAATCCCATGTAAAAGCACCGTAATCCGTATGGATGGAATTGATATAGCGACGCGCAAAATCACGGTCCTGATCCACAATGTTCTCGATCCATCCGCGTGTCGTCTCATTATCATGTGTCCCGGTGTAAACAACGCAGTTGTGGTCATAATTATGAGGCAGATAATCGCTCTCTTCGCGGGAATCGAAGGCGAACTGAAGAACCTTCATTCCGGGGTAGCCGGTATCTTTTACAAGTTTCTTTACGCTCTCGGTGATATATCCGAGATCCTCGGCAATGATTTCTACATCTCCGAGTTCCTTTTTCACAGCTCTGAAAAGAGCCATGCCGGGTCCCTTGACCCATTTTCCGTTCTTGGCCGTTTCTTCACCGTACGGAATCTCATAATACTCATCAAAGGCGCGGAAGTGATCGACTCTCAGTACATCACAGAACTCGAGGTTATGCCTGATACGCGCGATCCACCATGCATATTTGGTCTTTTTCAGATAGGACCAGTTGTAGATCGGGTTGCCCCAGAGCTGACCGTCAGCTGAAAATGCATCCGGCGGACACCCCGCAACTTTAGTCGGAATATTGTCCTTATCGAAAAGGAACATCTTCGGATTGCTCCAGGTGTCAGCGCTGTCAAAAGCGGTATAGAACGGAATGTCACCGATGATCTTAATGCCGTTCTCGTGGGCATATGCGCGGAGTTTCTTCCACTGCTTCATGAACTCATACTGCTGGAAAGCATAGAAACCGACTACATCCGCATATTCAAGAAGTGCTTCTTCCATGGCCTTCTCATCACGCGTACGGAGCGGGGCATCCCATTCTATCCATGCCTTTCCCTTATTCGCGTACTTGAGAGCCATATAGAGACCATAATCGTCCAGCCATTCCTTATTCTCTTCCTTGAAATCCTCAAATTCCGGATCCGGATTTTTCTTGAAGCGGTCATAGGCGATTTCCAGCATTTTAAAACGATTATTGTAGAGGGCACCGTAATCAACCGCCTCGACATCTGTGCCGAAATCGAATTGATCGAGCTCATGCTGCATCAGAAGGCCATTCTTCACAAGATCATCCGGGCAGATAAAATACGGGTTTCCTGCAAATGTCGAAAAGCTCTGATAAGGTGAATCACCGAAACCAGTCGGACCGAACGGCAGGACCTGCCAGTAACTCTGACCGGATTCTTTCAGAAAATCCACAAAATCATAGGCTTCTTTCGAAAAGCACCCGATTCCGTAGCGGGACCAAATTGAAGAAATCGGACACAAAATACCACTTTCTCGCATGATAAATACCTTCCTCTTGTCAATTTTTAATAATATGCACCTTACCATTCGCTTCCGAGCTGTGCAAAGTTGCAAACGCTATCACTAATAATACCTAATTTCTCAAAATCGTGCAATACATGTTTATCCTGACGTAAAAAAGCTCCCCCTGATCATAAGCCGGTCGAATCCAGGGAGAGCCGATATTCAGGAATTCTCTGTCATCTCCCGCTCACGCCTCATGGCTTCGTAAAGACTTCTTTCAAATTCCTGTCTTGTATTCTGATAAATAGATTTTAATATCATCCCGGCAAAGAATGATATAATTGCCGCCAGTACCACAAAACCACAGACGATCAATGTCGGAAATCTCTCAACAAGTCCGGTCTCGGCATAGGCGATCATGATCGGTATAAAAAAGATCAGAGCCAGCACAGTAAGGAACAGGGACAGCATTCCGTAGAATTCCATCGGTCTGTAGTTCCTGTACAATCTGCTGATCGTTGTAAGTACCTTGAACCCGTCTGAGTAGGTATTCAGCTTAGACTCACTGCCCTCCGGCCGATCCCTGTAGTTTATGACTACATTTTCTACCTGCATGTTCTTATCAATAGCGTGGATACTCATCTCCGTCTCGATCTCAAAACCCTTGGACAGCACCGGAAAAGTCTTGACATAGCGATAACTGAATGCTCTGTATCCTGTCATGATATCCTTGATATCATTTTTAAAAAGAAGATTTATGCTTCCCCTGACAACAGAATTCCCGAAATTATGGAAAGGCCTCTTGTTCTCCGTGAAATAAGTCGAGGACAGTCTGTCTCCGACGACCATATCTGCGTTGTGATGCAGTACTTTATCGACCAGTTCGGGGGCATGTTCCGCAGGATAGGTGTCGTCTCCGTCGACGACCAGATAGCATCGGGCATCTATCTCCCCGAACATTCTTCTCAGTACGTTCCCCTTTCCCTGCTGATACTCATGTCGCACAATCGCGCCTGCCCGGCGGGCTATTTCAGCAGTCCCGTCCGAAGAGTTGTTATCATAGACGTATATGACCGCCTCCGGCAGAACATTTCCGAAATCCCTTACCACTTTCTCAATTGTCTGACTTTCGTTATAGCACGGGATAAGTACCGCAACTTTATCCATTATGAAACTCTCCTATGAAACTCTCCTATGAAACTCTCCTGTCAATCTGAAATCCTCTCGGAGAGAGGGACACTATTCATAATAGTTTACACCAGACAGACAGACAAGTAAAGCCCGCTTTTCTTTCAGGGCTCAGGCGTAAAGGCAGGTGTAGGCGGCCCCGAGTACATTAACGGCAATAATCGTATAAGCATATCTGCTCTCGTAATGACGTATATTCCCCTCGACCGGAAGCTTCGTCAGCGCTATGCAGACAAGCGGCAGGATCGGCAACAGATACCTGCTCTGTACCCCATCGATCCGCTCCTGACCTACAGGCGTGAAGCCGACATAGAGTGCCCCCATGACGAGAAGATAAACAGCAAGCACGATGAAGATCGTCGTCGTGTGGAAAATTGCGGATTTCTTTCTATTTGAAAAAATATACTTATCCTGACAGAAGACCGAGCCTACAATGACCCAGATCCCGGCGATATAGCCGACAGATGCCGGAGCATACCATGCCAGCTGCATAAGGTCTCTGACAAAATGGTCCAGGAAGAAGCTTCCGAAATTCCTGTACGTAAGGTACGGATTGGAGAACACGAATTCTATCTGTTCCGCCACATTCACATTTCCGTTCCTGTTCTCGGTGAACGGAAAGAGTTCCAGAAGAGCTGTCTGATAGCGGAAAAGAAGCACGGATACCGCTGTCAATGCGCAGAACATGATCAGTTTTCCAAAAGGCACCCTGTATTTTTTCCCCGACGCGAAAATCAGAAGAAGGAGCATCGGAACGTAAATCAGGTATTTTATGGATGCGATCAGGCTGAATACCAGGACCAGTATGATCATATCCCGTACCCCGATCACCTTGTTCTCGTCGAATATCCATGAAATCATCATGGCGGTATACAGAATACAGGCACCGATGAGCACAGCATCCTGTGTACAGGATCCTGCGAGGAACATGCTGGCCGGCATCAGAGAACACCCAAAGAGGACCGACTTATAATAAGGCGCCGCTTTAATGGCAAAATACACAAGCACAATATAAAAAGCCAGATCGGTCAGTCTCGCCAGAATGATCACAGCCCATGCCGGGAGCTTCAGCAAAGTACCGGCAAGAATACCTCCCGAAGCGACGGCGTGGTCGATCGGAATGACGGAAGACATATAGGGATTGATGGCAAATGCCTGTCTGCTCTCATACGGCTTATTAAATATATCCGGATTTGCATACCAGTTAAGCAGCGAGAACTCTGTATTGATGACCGTGTCATAATTAGCCGGAAGGTCGGCTCCTATCCTGCCTTTTTTGTTCATCTGATCGTGCCAGTGGCCTTCCGCGATCGCAAATGAACGAAAATAATGCGTAGACTCATCCAGCGGGTGCGGAAATGTGTGAAAAATTGAATATATCAGACCGAGCGTGATCCCTATCACAAGGAAGTTGCGATGCCACTCATCCCCTACAAAAATCGTACAGAGAAGAGACAGCATGATAATGAGCCCCCACATGATCAGATAAATTCGGCGTACAGTCTCATCGCAAAAGAATGTATCCATCATGATCGTCCCGCCGGACTTCTTTTTCTCACGATAAGCAGGCTTCGTGTGCTTCTTGTTCTCGTCAAGCTGTACGAACAGACCGCTTCCGCTTTCTGCAGTATTCTTTATCGTCAGCACATATGTCTTTCCGGCGGATCTTTTCTGCTCCTCGAACGTCTTTTTATACGCTTTATTGTTATTCCGGAAGGCCGATGAATTGACAGTCTCCCTGAAGATCATTTTTCCGCTTTCTTTTTCCTTCAGCGTGATCAGGATCCTCTCATTTATCTTCCTGGTCTCCGTCACCCAGAACTCCAGACCTTTAAAGCCGTTATGCCCATACTTTATTTCCTGGGTAATCGTTACGCCGCCGGAAAGATCGAGTGACTGCGTCCATGTATTGCCGTAGGCACGGACAGCAGATATATCTTTAATATACGGATTATATATACTTAAAAAGACTGCCCAAAGGATCACAAGGATGAGAAGTGCTCTCGTCTTGCGTTCTCTGGCCAGTCTTTTTCTTATACGTGGATTCTCCATGTGATGTTACCCCCTGTCTCTTCCATTGGTCCATTATAACATAACATGGAGACAGTTGTCCCGTAAGCAGCATCTAAAGTATCTGCTTTTACTCCTGATCCTCACTTTCTGCCGGAATCGGCATGTTTTTCCTCTCAGGCAGCTTTATGCCGAGCGCACAGCGGGCAACATCCCGGATCGTAGCCACCGGTATGATTTCCAATTTCTCCTTCGTCTCCTCCGGAACATCCTCCAGGTCTGACATATTCTCCTTCGGGATCAGGACCTTTCTCACACCTGCCCTGACCGCAGCCATCAACTTTTCGGGAAGTCCTCCGATCGGCAGTACCTCTCCCCGCAGAGAGATTTCACCTGTCATCGCGAGATACTGGCTTACCTCCGTCCCTGTCACTAAGGATGTCACGGCCGTGAACATGGTAATTCCTGCCGAA
>AUXO017441959.1_pt1 | contig 15613 bp, 16 predicted proteins | sample 768731 | NCBI WGS metagenome assembly AUXO01 (sample SAMN02715735, study PRJNA202380) | gut metagenome | biome: sheep rumen | host: Ovis aries | place: New Zealand: Palmerston North
TCCTCCCAAACATTAAACCTTTATTAATAATCTCACTCACCATATTAGCCATTACATTCCTATTAAAGTCATCCTCATTCTCCTGATGATGCCTTGACAAGTAAGTATTGACAATCCGTACAAGCTGCCTGAGCATCTTATTGTTCTCATGCACCACATCGTACAAGGCATCTATCTTTTCAAATAACTTCCTTTCTTCTCTCCGTGTCATACTCTCCATTGCTTATAAAGCATAGCACCCTCACTATAAGAGTGCCATGCCTTGGTAGTTATTATCCTTCATTCAGTACTTTTCTGTTGATATAGTCATAGCACATATACTGGTGACTGTTCATGAATTTGTTCATTGTAAATCCAACCCTGACAATCTTGATAAGCCCGTTCTGAGTATCAATCGAAATATAGTTGGCACAAACTCTGCTGCTAAGTGATTGTGGCCTTGCGCCTACATTTGTACCTCTCCGACATCCTGCTTGGTCTATTACAATACAAAGCATATTTGGAAAGTTTTCTGCATACCACATATAATCTGCGTGAGTATGTCCACAAAGCCACACGACATATTTACCTCCTCTATTTATCCATGCCTTAATTATTTCAGCAACATTATTGTAAGTTCCAGGGTTGTACCCTCCAGTTCCACTTGAATTAGCCACCCTATTATTCATATTGAATTTATGCCAGTTTGTGTTGCTTGCAGTGTGAGCATAAGAAACAACTGTTTCAAAATGGAAATTGACTGGTGCTCCAGTTTTGTAGCTCATGACACGCCCACCATCAGATTTTTGATTGTATGTGGGTTTCTTGGCACCATCTTCCCATTCTTCATTGTTTCCATCAAAATAATCCAATGGATAATGGCAAGCAAAAACAACGCTCCATCCATAAACAGTGTTGGAAGGGTTAAGTGTCTCATTCAATTTATCTATCAGCCACAACTCCTGCTCATTGGTAAGATGCTTGAAACCCGCAGTTAGGATGTCACCCGTTTCAGGGTCACATGTCCCATCAAATCTGTTCATACAATCTAAGCCAATCAGCCTTATTTTCTGTGAAACATAGTCTTTGTGCCAGTAACATGCAGGATGGTCAGTGTCATCATTGTCTGATGGGCGTATTATCCCCAAACCCGCTGCATAGTCCTTAAAATAGTTGTTGAAACTCCATACCTGCCCCTTGCCGTTCCATGCCCCAGAGTCCTCTTTCGTATCATATTCTGTTGCAGAAGTAGTGGCGGCATCATGGTTTCCAAGTACAAAGAGGCTATTTTCTGCCAGCCCCGTGTTTTTCCACCACTCAATTCCTCTACCATCATTATCTGTTGCATTATCATCTGCATAATATTGCACACTGTCACCCGTACACAATATATCATCAATATAGTCAGTTGCCTCCGTCATCACATTTTTGATAGTGTTTACGGCAATATCATCACCATGAATATCACTGTAATGCAAAAGACCAAGTGATTGCTGTGTAACATTAGTGCTTCCACCAGCAACATATTTGGCCTGTGCAATCATGTCGATGTAGTCACTAAGTTTTAATGCAGATATGTCAATTGATAGCTTGGAGAAATCAATCTGAGTGGTATCGGGTACTGGCAGCACAACCTCTGTTATGCTCTCCAGAACTTGTGACGGGGTTATCCTCACATCCTGAGTATTTCCCCAAATAAAGGCAATCCTGCGGCATCTTTTATCCAAGGTTATTGTCACCTCACCAGTAAAATCGTCCTCTTGGCTGCTTGGACAGTTCGTGTATGCTAACAGTTCAGATTCAGTAAAAGTGTTGATTGGAGAAGTCCCCAAGTCTCTCCAGGGTAACTGTTGTATCCTGATTGCATTGAGTCCAGTATATCTCAAAATCAACTCTTCACCGCCTACAACATAGTACTCAGGATAATAGGTCAGTCGGTTAAGATAGTCTCCACTTTGGGCAAAATTTTTAGAAACGGATGTTCTTAGCATTGCCTGATATGTCTCTGAAACTGCTGGCACAATCGTTTCATGTTTAACAACAATTGCACCCGATTGAATCAAACCCTTCAGTATGTTTGCCGTGTCTTGACCCGACTCTTCAAGGCGTGAGAGCCTGTCACTAATGTCTTTAGTCGTTCTTATAACAGTAAAATTCTCAATAGTGTATATACCAGCACCAACAGTTTGGGTAGCAAAATGATAATAATTCAGAGTTGCATTATTCTTCTCAACATGCAATATGCAATGTGTTCCGTATTCATGGGTAATGATATTTTCGCTCTGAGTTGTCTGGGAATTATAGTAACCTGTACCACCCTCCAGACTACCACTTGTAAGGTCAAACTCAATCGTATATTTGCCGATGGGAAGGCTTCCTAAATACATGCCAAAACGCCAGCCAGATTTAGTAGACGCAACATTAATAATAATAGAGCCTCCTTCTTCCGATTTTCCTGAAGATGGTGTGATGGTTGTCCCAGTATTAGTGGTTGTGCTTGCCCCTTTTGTCCAATATACCATATCTGAACAATCCTCCACAAGAGCATCCATAGAATTCTCTTCTATTTCTATTTGATGAGCTTCTAATTCTGCCACTTTAGTCTTGATGTAATTTACTAAATATAATGTGACAGATGATGGGGTTGTCCAGTTGTTATTATATGTATATGAAGAATATATGAAGTATCCATCAAAAGGCATAGTGAAAGTCCAGTCATGAACTTCTGCTATCCTTACACAAACCCTCTCTATAACCATACCATCAAAAGTACCATACTCATTGTAATACTCTTCGGGATTGACGGTTGTGAAACCAAAACCAATTCTATATCGTGTGCCCGTTGTGGTTCTTGTATAATGAATTATGGTTCCCTTAGAAAGGAATTTTCTTTCATACCCTATAAAATACCTTGAAGGATTTGAGTACGAAGAAGCTGCCTCTACAGTAACATCATCAAACCACTCATTATCATTTGGCTCTACTCCATTGATAATATAACCATATCTACCATAGCCTGTGTATGAATTTAAATCACTTGATGTTTCTACCTGAATTTGTTTGGCTAGTTCAGCATTACTTTCAGACATATCGTCTATTCGTCCTGCCAGGACAAATCCTTGCCGTGCATCCAGTGCCTTGCCAGGCTCCTCCATGTTAAGATTGTCAATGGGAATACTCCCAGCAATGGGCTCGTATATTTGTATGGATGTCTTACTGGAGTCCCAGCGGGAACCTGTGCCTGCACTACTCCCATCTTCATTATACAGACTCTCTCCTGTCCAATTGTAGTAATGCCTTACCAAGTAGCCATCATAAGGCATTTCAATCATAACATCCAAATCCGTACCATAGGAACACTGTGGCGTTTCCCAGTATTCCAGCTGCAATCCTACAAGTACATCAGCCCACGTCTGTCCTTCTTCACGTGTTGGCAAAGCACTGAGAAAGCCAAAAGGCGTGCCTGTTGTTCTTAGGACTCCAGTGTTTTCACGGAAAGTGCTCACCACGCCAGAAATTGTGTGGATGATGGTTCCTTTTTTAAACCTCCATATAGCAAGGTAATAACGGCTCCCACTAGAAGACTGTGTAATAATCTCTCCTGAAGATGTGTCAATCTTAAGTCCTGTCAATACATTGCCCGTAGCATATTCAGGCCAAGCAGTAGCTGTCACATCCTGTCGTGCTGCAATATCCTCCAGAAGCTTTCTCCTCGTCTCATACAGACCACCGCTTGAAACAGGGTTGGGACTACTGTATTTTGGCTTTGTATCAAACACAAGTCCCTCGCCTTGTCTTATGCCAGCATTTATAAGATTTTCCAGGTTGGCGTCTTTTGAAGCTCTCGCCTGTGTTTCCACACTCAGCGTGTTATTTAACTCATTCACCTCACTGTTGACAGTACTCTTGAAGTCCTCTATATTCTCCTCAGTCTCCTGATTAATCTGAAACTGGGTTTTCTCTCCCTCTTTTATCTGGCCTGTAGTAGTTACATATCTGCCAGTAGTAGCACTTTCAAGAGGTGCAGGTATCTTAATCGACTTATTATCTTTTGCCATATTATCTGTTTTTATTGTTCATATTTAATTACAGGAATATCCAATGTCGCCAACTCAGTGCTTCCATCAGCACTACACAAAGTAGCATGAATGCCTGCACCAACATCATCCAAGAAATTATCCATCTGGTCAAAAACCTGATTTTCAATAGTTACAGTGCCACTCTCATAGGTATATGAAAGTGGTGGAAAGGTCCTCCTCAGACCATTCAGTTTAATTATATTGTTACCTCCAACATTTACTATCTTACCCATGACATTCTTCCATCCTTTTATAACAATATTATCTTGCAGATAGCATACAGAATCTGTTCCACCTGTATACACAGGAATGCACTGATAGTTGGAAGTCAGGAAATAATAAGCTGTGCCCATATCTTCAAGAGCTTCCTCAACATCCACCAGCCTGTCATCAATCTGTGTATCCATATTCTGAAGGCCTGCTATCAAGTCAGTATGGTTATTGATGGACTGCCCAAGACTCTGAATACTCTCAGCTTCAGTACCCTTGTACCCATTAAGAGCTATAGTGTAAGTACCTGCCTGATAGGTATTGCTGCTCTTGTAGAAGTAGTAGGAGATGGTCTTACCTGCCTGTGCTGGAGTAAGTTTCACAGGAACCTCAAGAGGCACTTCAAAGCCATTCAAGGTAGCCTGTTCAATGGCTGTTCCCTCTGGTATGGCAAAGAACATCCTTTGCCCTTGAGTAACAGTAATATCATACAGACTATCAATCTCCTCTGATACCTGCTGTTTGGTGGCAGGAACAAGCAGACTGCTGTAGTCGGTTACTGTCGAAGCACAACCTCCTGCATATACAGGGTAGACTATTCCTATCTGCCAATAGCCTTTGTAGGTGTAGTCATCCACAGTGCATTCCACCCTAAAAATCTCACCTCCATAGATGTTATCTACAATGTGTTCTATGCTGTCAACTGCTGCATACTCCCCTATCAGACTATCACCTGAGAACACCTTCCAGTCTGCTGGGGCACCTGATGAAGTCCTTGCAGTAAGAGTAAGGTCTGTTTCCACTCCTACTTCAATAACCTTAGTATCACCTTCCAATATCATGCCTTCAGGAAGGCCTTCGGAAAGTCTGTTCACCTGCTCCTGAATATCATTGATGCTGCCACTCACTTCCTTAGTGATATGATCCAGTGAAGCAAGCTTGTTGTTCACACTGTCTGACAACTTACCTTCATTCACTGCCCCATCATGTATCTTCTGGGTAGTCACCACACCATCTCCCAGCATCAGACTGAGTTTCTTCTTCGGCTTGTCTTTTAGCAGGGACTCACTGATGTACTTTTCTTTTATATTACTCATAGTAGTCGATTGTTATTTCTTGTTTTTACTATTGATGTCCTTCTCCTTCAACCTTGCATCATCTGCCTGCTTCTTCTTGTCAAGGGCCAACTTTGCATCAAACTGCCTTGCATTCTCTGCCAGTTTCTCCCTTTCAAGGTCATTAGCTTCTGCATTGTCATGGTTCATCATGGCAAATCTTTGAGCCTCGGCCTGACTGTTCACTTCAGCCACGAGCAGCTTAGTCTCATTGTTTTCCTGATGCATCTGATATTCAAGCTGCTGCTTCTGCTGTTCCATCTGAGCATTGAGCTGCATCTGTTGCTGTTGCATCTGTATCTGCTCTTGCTGTTGCTGCTGCTGTTGCTCCCTAACTCTCTTCTCATTGGCTTCCACCATTCTCTGCTTTTCAGCAAGTGATGTGGTAGTATAGAGCTTCATGATTGTAGAGAAGTCAAGCAGCTGATTCTGAAGTGCTGCCTGAGCAAGCATGTCAAGTTTCTGATTGAGCTCTTGAGTACCATAGCTGTTATCTACAACCAGACCATAGTCACATTCAGCAAATTCATCACCATCTATCTCCATAGTTTTCTTGGCACCTGTGGAGAGAATGTAGTCAAACTTCACCTTCCTACCCTTATAGGCTATCTTGGCTGTTTCAAGGAAACACTCAAGCACTCTCTTCTTTACACTATCATGGATGAAGAACAGCCACTCTGTAATATGGGAAGACTGTAGGGTAGCCCTTTCCACACCTCCAACAGTCTCCCTATTGCTTATCTGTCCTTCCCTCTGCCTTGAAATACCAGGAAAGTCTCCAATCTTATTGGAAATCCATTCCAGAAGGCTGATGTATTGCTGAATCTCATTACCGAGGGAAGCATCAATCACACCACTTGAGGCATTGTTCATAGCACCTGCAAGCTTGCCTGTGGCTACTCCAATATTACCTTCCTTGAAACTGTCTTCCACAGCAATGTTGTTCACCTTGATGTAGTAAAGCCACTTGTCAACATCCCAGCCTTTAGGTACTTTGGCAAAGTCCATCCTCACTATCTTACCCATGTTCTTGGCCAATGTCTTGTTCAGCCTGTCATGGATAATGTCATAAAGATAGGCATAGGGTTTCATCATATCTACAAGACTGAAAGGAGTGTCACCATTGATGTTATAGATGGAGCCCACAATACCAAAGTGACACCTGGAGGGATTGCTAAGTCTGTTGTACTGGACAGGTCTGGGCCTCATATTGACATAGATGTCTGGACCAATCTTTGTGCCTTCCCATGCCTCATTAATCCAGAAGGTCTGCTCTTCCTCACCCAGTTCTGGCTTGCAATGGTATGTTTCAGGATAGAAGTTAAACTGCTCTTCACCTGTCTCTGGGTCATAGCTCTTCACTTTCTTGATTTTCCTCCTTGACTTCCAGTACACCCTCAGCACCCTCACATTACCGTTAAGGTCATAGGGAAGAAGTGTAGTATCAAGGTGGGTATCAAACAGGCTCATGGGGTCAATATAGGTATCACCTGCTGTCCAGTCTAAGCTCAGATTGGGAATAAACCCATACCTGGGGTCAAGATTGTCCATAGAATCTGTATAGGTGTTACTCATATTGTCAGGAGCATTCTCTATGGTCTCTATGTCCTTCTTACTTAGCTGGTCCCAATAGACATCCACCACCTTACCTGGACTCCAATAGTCTTCAAGGATAACCATATCTGCATCCTCAATCCTGTTGGAATATCCAGACCTGATGACTCTCACCTTCATGGGGTCAAGCTTGTCCACAACTGGCTCACCACCAACAATGTCACATTGATAAATCTCTTCACCCACAGTATAGGCATCCACAAGACCTTTGTTGAAAAGCTGGGGAATCTCCTGCTCCTTGATGTAGTGATTAAGGAAAAGATTGCCCCTTACCTCACGTTTATCTTGATATTCATACTGGAAATAGTCAGAAAGCTTCTCAAGTTCCTGGTTAAATTCCTCCTCACTCTGAGCAGAGTCTGCTATAAGCTCCTGAAGCATCTCATTCACCTGTCTGTTCTTCTCCTCCTCCATCTCTGTAATGGCATTGGGATTGGTCACTACAACCCTGAAGTCAAACAGGCGCTTGCTTTCCTCTCCTCTCAGCACACTTAGTTTGGAGTTGATGATGGGATAGTGTTGTATGGCATCAGGGATGAAGGATGCATCAAGGTCATAGGGATTGAGCAGCATCCTGAGGTCATTCATGTGCAGCTTACCGTTCAGAAGGTCATAGTTTATCTTCATGGCAAAGACAGATTTCCTTGTCAAGTGATAGTGGAGAAGACTATGATCATCTGCAAAATCAACACATTTCTTTCTCCACGCCTTGTTTTTCCTGCTGAATGGCAGCTGCTGTGGGGGAAAGCCCCCTATAGCGTTATAGGCCATAAATCATTCTTTACACTTATTTCCTGCAAAATTACATGCACAGGTAAATAGTGCAAAACACCTAAGGAAAGTACTAATCCTTCCTAAATTTACTGCCTAAAAACACATAAAAAGTGGGCATATCTCAACCGCCAAGATATACCCACACCGACTTAAATCCACATTAATCTATTAACCCAAAACTTTATAACAAATGACTAAAGAATAAAAACTTTCCTTCACAGGTGGGCTTGTATTCTGAAGCAAAGGTAAGCAAAACCTCCACCTCATGCAACTTCCTAAAGAAATTACTAAGATTCTATCCTTCCACCTTTAGGTACAAACCGCAATGACAAACATCCTTCTCCCTATAATCACTGCAAGGACAATGTCTGTCCAAGCTCTCATTATGACAAGGACACTCCCCATCATTTCGCTCTACCCTCTTTAATATACCATTCACCACCTTGTCATTGGGATTCAACACCCATCCATTCTTCCTTAAAATCTGTATCATCTTATAGACTAAATAATTAACTTGTCCTTCATTTATGCTCATCTTTTTCCTCTACAGAAGATTGGGCCAATGGACTTGAAAACATTAGAAAACATTTTGCCTGTTTTGTTACAGGGTCAACTTCTATAGAAAGTTTTATGTGACTTCTGTCTGATAAAGTACCCTTGAAGAAGTACTTGGGATTAAGAAGATACTTTCCCTTGCCCAATTTGATAAGAAAGCCTTTGTCTGTAATTTTATGCAAGGCAACATCTATACTGGAGTCTGATAAAGTCAGCCCCATTCTCCTGATAGCCTCCTTTGTACTTTGATCATTTAAGAAGATATTTCCTTCCTCACACCATGCCTTGTTAAAACTTGACAGTCTCCAGATGGCCATCAAAAGCTTTAACTGTTGTCCCTGAAGACTAAACATCTCTGGAATAGATGCCAAGTACACCATAATAAAATCCTCAATGGGAATTTTCTTGGTCTGGTTATAGTCCAGTAATTCACCTGTATGAACATCTACCAGTTTATAATCTTCGTTCTTCTCTGTAGTGTATTTAACTTTATTCATGCCCAGTTTATTTTTCTGCAAATATACAAATATTCTTGCATATAAACAAATTATACTATAGATATAATTAAGTAATCCTTAAAAATTTTAAAGTATTAACCCAGATTACTATAGTTGCACCACCAAATTCTTAAGGATTTAACTGTTAAATAACCTTCAACCTTAGCTATATATAAGGTCATCCTTGTATTATAATTAAGGATACCTTGATTATAGATAAGGTAAAAATGAGGTAAATCACTGATTTATAATGGTTTACCAACTTATTTCCTTCTTATCTATTTAAGGTTGTTCTTTGAATGTTAATATAAACAGGATTATTCCTGCTCTTTATAAATTACTGGCCGCATTTGCCTTAGATGCTCTTTGTATTGAAGTTTTTTAGTTTCTTCCAAAGACATTACTACTATGTCATTTTTTCTAAATAACTCTTCCTTAATATATTGCCTAAGAACAGCAACTTCCTTTGCATGTTTATCTTCCATCATCTTTTGCTAATTTTGGTATAAAGGGTACACATACTTCCCATCATTATATCTGAATATATTAGGCCTTTCTATCTGCTGAGAGCCTTCCGAAATACCATCATAGATATGCCCCCCCTCTGCCAAATTGACTTCCTGCCAGCATTCCAACAGCCCCCAACATACCATTATCCTGCTGAGGACTGGACAAACTCATAAGCAAGTTAAACTTGTCCAGCCTGTCCCTCCTATCTTGCCTCTCCTGAAGAACTCTCTCCCTTTCAAGCTGTTCTGGAGTTGGGACCTGCTGTTGTGCTGCTTCCACTATAGGCTGTTCAGGAGTAACTGTAGGAATCTGGTATGAAGGCATTTGCATACCAAACACCTGTGGATTAAGTGGCATGAAGTCTATACTTTCCTGAACTGGTATAGGATTGTTCATAACAATACCCATATTCTGCATGGTTACAGGAATTTCCCTTGTACCACTGAAAGCCTCCCTCCTACCCTTATTCCTCTTTTCATAGCCATTAACTCCAAGATAATTGGTAGCATCCTTTCCTGACTTTACAGCCTTGTAGAAGGCACTGCCTTTACCAACAGATGCAGGCCTTTGGTAATAGGTGTCAAGAATGGCAGCTTTCTGACCATCAGTAAAAGTATTCCATTGCTTACCATAAATACCCCTCAGAGTCCTTTCTGCCTTGCCAAGATAGTGATTAAGTTCCTCTTCTGCCTGTGCTCTGGTAATGCCTTTCTCATAGTGCTTGCTGATACCCTCAGGATATTTATCCCTGAAGCCACTATCATTGAATCCATATCCCACACTCCTCCATGTCCTTCCTGTAGGAGCATCCTTGTAAGGTTTGGCACTCCAGCCCTCATTTTTCCTGATAAGGCTCTTGGCCTGCTCCATGTAGCTGCCTCCAGCAAACTTATTACTTTCAACAGTCTGCCAAACGCTTGGTATAAAAGTTTCCCCAACCCACATGCCTCCAGGAAGCCCAAGAGGGTTATATTCTGATTTCTTTCCACTATAAATAGACTCCGTGCTAAAAGTAGGATGGTAAACAGTCTTGAACTCATCGGTCCAATGTGTATCTGCATTGGCCTGTGATTGAGGGTATTTCTTATAGTAGCCTTTATAATTATAGGTATTATCATTTAAGGCATGAACTAATGCTTCGTCAGGAGTATTAAATCCCCAATTCTTATAGTTTTCTTCCGCTACTTTTTCCATAATAGAATAGTAGTCATCCTGTTTAACATCTCCACCTTCAGCAAACTCATTGTAAGCTTGCCTAATTTCAGGTAAGGTCTTTATGCCATTCCTGACAGCAACCTTCATTATATCACCTTTTTCTGCCAGTGACAGCTCATTCCATAGTTTCATAAGCACTTATTGTTTCTGCAAAAATAGAAAAATAATCTATTGTTCCCAAACAAATAAGCAATGTATTTAAGCTTACTAATCCTCAGATTTCAAATCAGGGTCATTCTCCCTCATGAAATCATAATATTTCTCCGTCAAGTATCCTCCAAGATATGCCCAAGCCTCTTCATCATCCAAATCAAAACCACGCACCTTTAATAGCTTATAGGCAGCATGGATGATTTCATGGGTAAAACTTCCTTCTGCATATTTATGCCTAAGGTAGACAATGGCAGTACCACAGTTCAAGAGTCTTGTGTAGCCATCACTTAATTCAGGATTTTCAATTTCCTCCCTTATATCTTTATACTCTGCGTCTGTTATCCTTGTCACGTTATCATAGTACAGCCTGTCAAACTCTGCAAGTGTAGGTTCTATCAGGAATATTACATTAGCACGAATTAAATCTATGTCCAACTGATATATCATAACTGCTTCAGTTTCCTGTTATAAAATCAATCCATTATATCTCCCACAGTAAGTTCCTGAGAGCCCCTGACTTTTCCTTCATCAGCTTCAAGCTCTTGCTCCACCTTCTTCTGCTGAGCCTGTAAGGAAGATATAATACCTTCCACATTCTTCAGGGCAGCAGTAATGGTAGATACCTGATACTTTGGTTTGCCTTTGTCATCTTCCTCTGTTAAATCTACATTACGAAGAAAGTCACTTACCTTTTTTGCTCCAATTAAGGAAGACTCAAGTAGTTCTTGGGATATGGTCTTTGTATGCTGCCTATACACACGCATAGCTTCTACAAGAAGTGGAGAAGGAGTAAAATCCTCAGGCAGACCCTCCTGCTCAATAATGACCTTGCTCCTTTCATCCATATCAAGAATGTAGGAGTAGGTTGATGCAGGAGAGCACATAAAGTACATATAGCTTATCTGTTCCCAAAACTTCTCTTTCCTATCACTCCTGTCCTGATGCCATAGTCTTCTAATTGGCTTTACCAAGAAGGCTTCATCTGCAAGCTTGATTTGATAATCTTCATATCTTATTAGTTTCATTTCAATACTATTGATTTTGTTGGAACTATTATCTTATACATTCTCATATAGCCTCCATCTTCCTTAATATCTATAAATCCAAGTTTATGATAGAAATCCAAGACAAAAGGTTCCATTACAGAGTTAAGGTCTATCCTGAAGATAGGATTATTGCGGGTTTCCAAATTATCTGTAAGACAATAGTTCACAACCTCCTGCATTAAATATGTTGCTATGCCCTGCTTTCTATAATGTGGCAGCACAGAAAGACCACTTACATAGCACACTCTAGGATTATCTTTCTCAAAAGACATTTCTATCATTCCAGCACCATCTTGGGTTATAATAGTAACTGTTCTTCCCCAAGGCCATTCATTATGATGATAACAATTATGATATTTCATACTACTTTTATTTTAAATTCCCTACCTTCTTTTATACAAGCTTTCTGAAGTTTAGATATTGAAATATGTTCCCCCATATCTAAACGTGAAAGCAGACCGTCTACAGTACTCTCTGAAGGAAACCAAGGCTTATCAAATGTAATAAATAAAGGTTGTGTATCCATAATTCTCTAATTAAAAAGACCTGAGCCATTATAGCTCAGGCTCTTCTCCTAAAAATAATCTTCTACCTTAAATATATCAATTCATCACGATCTTTGGTTTTCCTGGGGTGATAAGGGCTTCATCAACCTCTTCCCCCTCAAACACATACTGGATGTCCCTGTCATTAAGCAGAAGGCATTCCTGAGGCTCACCATTAGCATCATCAATGGTAATCCAATTGAAATGATAGCCAAGGGAGGGATTATTGTCAATGTCATTCTGAATGGAGTCCTTGCTGTATCTCTTCAGCACATAGTTCTCCACATTAATCATCACCATGTCACCTACTTTAATATCACGAACAGAAGAGCCTATTGCCAGCACTTTCTGCCATACTTTCAAGTCTCCTTTCTTGGCTACTATTAAACCCTGGTGTACCAAGTCCTTTTCAAATTTATCTCCTGTGGTTACTATATTAGTAAACAGGGGCCTTACTTTTTTAATATGAAGCATTTTATTCTTTCTTTTTGTTAATTATATTACGGATAATTGCACTCTGTTTCTTTAGCCTCCTATACCTGTCAAGAGTCACATATAGCTTACCTATGGATGGGATGTTTACATTTGGTTGAAGCTCCATGAACTGCTCATCAGTTAAAACCTCCTTCAAGGGGAGAGACTCAATATGCTCACGAACTGCTCTCCAGAAGGCTCTGTATATCTTGTCAGCAAACTTCTTTGGCAGGTCTAGTTCCTCCGACACTTTCTGAATAATCTCATCATAGGTCATTGTTGCTTAGCATTATCCTTAAACAGTATTAAAAGCTGAAAATAACCATTATCATCCTTTCTGATGTTAGGTATCAGTCGGGGGTTAATGATGTTATTGACAATCACCTTGTTCTTCCTGAGATTACTCATCACCACATAGAAGTGCTGCAAGTTTATCCCACATTCATCCCTTACCTTCTCCTTGACCTCCTCACTCATGGTTACTACATCAAGGAGGGCAGGGTCTGAGACACTCTTAGACAATTCCCATCTGTGCTTCAGAAAACAGGAAATCACATCAATCTCCCTATTTGTCAGATTGACAAAGGGACGGAGAAAAACACACCACCACTTAAAGAAGCCAGTATTAAGGGAGGTGGGAACTGTCACTACATTGTTTGGTTTTGGAATCTTCCGCACCAAAACTTGTCTTTCTCCAGCTTCCATACTAAGCCTCCCCTTCTTTTCCAGTCTCTGGTTGGATGATTATAGCATCCTTGATTTCTGCTATGCAGGAGTTTACAAAGTCTGGGTCTTTGATAACTGACTCATACTTCAGCACCATGAACAGGTAGTCCAGACGCTTGAACATAGCTGTCTGATTCACATACTCAAGCTGCTTCATCAGATTCTGATTTTGCTGATATAGCTCTGAACATACCTGATTCAGCTGCTCATAGGAAAGCCTCTGCTTAGTCTCCTTGTTATCCTGAGAGGCACCATTAATAGGCTTAACCTCTGCACTTTTTAACTTCTTCTCTTCCATTACCTTTATTTCTATAGTGATTCAACAATAATAGTCTTAAATCATCCAGCCTATTGTCCCTGGTCAGCTTGTCAAAAAACAAGATAAGGGAATCGGCCCTGCCAAGTCCCCCAGGGAAATGGGGGTAGATGTTTTGTATAATATCTCTCCAATGAATATCCTTGAAAACTTTTTCCTTCAACTTCTCAAGGGGGAGTTTGAAAATAAACGACTTCTTAGGATCATGCGTCTTAACTGTAAACTTATGACCATATCTTTGCTCATACAGCTTCTCCCATTCATCAATGCTGGAAGTCAGTACATCAGAACAACCACAGTCCATACAGCAGTCAGCATCTATGGCTTCCTCATACTTAATCTTGAGGGAGTAGCATTTGGCACAGTATACTACAGGCTCCTCATCATAATCTCTGCTGTCCTGCATCTTCACTCCTCCTACTACTTATAATACAATAGAAAGAAAGTATCACTGTCCTTGGTAAAACAAGCTATGTCCTCTTTCTGTATGCCAGCCGCATTAATTTGCTCCACAAGATTCCTCAAGGAGTAGGCATGCAAGGCACATACCTTTTTACTGTCACCTGTACTCTCCATACTACTTCTTCCTCCCCGAAGCCTTTGTCTTTGCTACATTTTGCATGGCAGTAGCTCTCTTGGTTAAGTCCTTTGCCTGTTGCTGAGCTACCTTGATAGCCCTGCTCATTCTGCCTTTGTCACTCATAATTTGCTGATATTCTGCCATGGTATGGGCATCACTCTCAGCTTGCCATTGCTGTTCTGATTTCCTTGATATTGCCATCCTGAATTTTATTTAGATTGTTGTTCTGAAAACCCACATATTAAAGTATTACTTTAATAGTAGTTCATATCTTTTTAATTCTTAGTTATTTACAACTATTTTTAAGATGTTACAAAGATACACATTATCCCTTAAACTTCCAAAGAAAAATACTTAACATTGGGGTCTTTTTTGATATTTTAACTATCCATCCTCTGTCTTATAGTACATTAATAGTATATTTGCAAAAATCCACCTAATGTCTACCCTATTATTTACATATTCTTTACACTTATGACAAGACCGCCATAGAACAATCTCACTACCATGCTGTATAGCAGTAACATAGCCTCTCTCTTGAGTGCGGGGGTTTGAATCCCTCACCTTCCGCAACTTTCATCAGAGAGCCCCGAAAGGCTCTCTTTTTTTGTGCTATACATGCTATTAATTATGTACAAATTATGTACAGCACCCATTTCTATTCTTTACAGTGTAAATACAAAATTACCTCGTTAACAACCTAAACACATCTTTTAACAATGAATAACAGAGTTCCTCAGATTTCTTTTGTATTTGACAGGAGAAAAACAGCCAGTTCCACTACCAAGTCTTCCGTTGAGATGAGAATCTGCTATGACTATAAGCAGAAATACATCAGTACTGGAATATGGTTATATTCAAATCAATGGAAGAATGGAAAGATAATCAATTGCCCTGATATTGTCCAGATAAGTCAGATCCTTGATAAGCTTTTGACAGATGTAAGGCAAATCATCTATGAAATGATGGTTGAAGGAAGCATTGATATTTTCTCCATACCCAATAGACTTGAAAGAAAAAAGAAGGGTTCTACCTCCTTTATCCAATACTGCAATCAAAGAGCCACAATAAGGAAATATGGAAAGAAAAAGGATAGTCAGGAAAGATATAACAGATTTATCAGGCTGTTCACACGCTGGGGGAAGATTACTTCATTTGAAGATATTACTGACAATAATATCATTAACTATGATAAGTATCTTGACAAGACTGGCATGAAGCCATA
>AUXO011260191.1_pt1 | contig 15612 bp, 16 predicted proteins | sample 768731 | NCBI WGS metagenome assembly AUXO01 (sample SAMN02715735, study PRJNA202380) | gut metagenome | biome: sheep rumen | host: Ovis aries | place: New Zealand: Palmerston North
TAAGCCATCTGTTAGCTACATCTATGACATCAGAATATTTCATTCCATTAATTCTTGTAAATTCTCTTATATGATCAAGAATTTGCTTTTTAAAATTAATCTGAATATAATATCCTTTATAAGCAGCACTAATCTTGCTTGTTCCATAATTAGCTTGAGAACAGAGATATCTGAATAATTTAATCTCAAGATTACCAGGTTTATTTGTATGCATAATATCAACCTCATTAATATTTATTTTACACTATATGTGTTATCTTGATATCATCTTCATATTTGTGTATTATCTCTGTGATCTCATCTTGAGTTGTATTATGACCTTTATTTGGAATACGAAGAAAGTCATATAAGCAATCTCCTAAATAAGATTCAGGAATAAAGTACAAATTATCTCCAACATACTCACCCTCGATATCGTATGCTGTATTATCTTCATCCATCCATACAAAATGGCCAAATGGAGCACACCAGCATACGGTACCGCGATTAAATGTGCTTTTCAGAATATGAGCAAAATGATAACAATATCCTGCCATAAATTGCTTTCTTAATACTTCTGATGATTCACTATTGGTGCCTTGATGGAGCATAAATTTAGAGATAAACCCTAAAACTTCAGTTTTCATTGTACACCACCATCTCTTAAAGTATATTTAATATTATCTAATCTGCATGCAACAGTCTCTATAGTTTCACTATTAAGGATGCGTTGTAATAATACTGGGTTTTCAGATACAATACGGATTTTTCTTCTTTCTAATTTACGAATTGTATTTACTATCCATAGAGAATCTTCTTCACCCATATACCTACCAGATCTACATTCATCCCAAGTATCATAAAATTCCATCAACTCAAGATCAATGTTCTCCAATTCTTGTAATAACGTTTCTTCATCCATAGTAGCACCTACTTCTTAAATACAGGAATAGTCATTACTTTCTTAGCACCAAAATGCTCAGATATTTGTTTAGCACGAGTATCCAATTCCTCATCTTTCAAATACACTTCTCTACATGATTTAGCATACTGCAGAAATACAGGTTTCTTTTTATTGTAATACATTTTAGTGCGATAACAAGAAATATCAACGCAATCAATATAAAAAGAATTATCTGCTCTGCATCTACCAAGTGTTTGTCTAGCTAATACGGCAGATTTAAATGGTTCAGCCAGAACAACAGTACAAATAAGATTAGGAATATCAGATGCTGCACCGCAACTCTTTGTTGTACTAAGAATATATTTTTTAGTTAATGAAATATCTTTTACATCCTTATCTGTAATACTTGTATAAATTCCTATAGCATTTGCTAAGAATGGAAACTGGGAAATAATATAATTGTAAACCTGAATTATTGCATCATTGGTTCCGATATATATTAATACTTTGCCATTCATAGGAAGAGTCATGTTAATAATTACAGAAACAATCTTTTGAAAATTAGGTCTTTGCACTAGATAAGACGTATATATATTTCTATCAAAATTGAATTGCCCTTTTGAATATGATTTAATATCATATGGTGATGGATTAGAATGAAATAGCATTCCTATATAGTTTACATGAGGATCAACTTTTTCATCAAATAGCTCTATAGATGGCACATTTCTGAAATATTCTTGATAGATTATATCTTCTTCTTTATTGGATCTAGCCGGTGTTGCTGTTAGATAAATTGTTTTCTTAGTATTACTATGATAATCTATCTTAGCCATATTATCAAAATATAAGTGCGCTTCATCAAAGATTTTCATAGAACAACGTAAAAATTTAAACAACTCATCAACTTTATCCCAACCGGCCTTATCACCATATGATTTTATGGTGCTATGAGAAGCAAGAAAGATTTGATAATCTAAAGGATTATTTCTAGCCATAAGCTTATCCAATGAAGGTTTACCTATAAGCATATAAATATCTTTTTCCTTTAGATTAGTGTATTCAAGAATTCTATCTTTCCATTGCTCAAGCCAGTTGGTTGAACTTGTTATGATTATCGCTCTAGCCCCAGTGAAACAAATACCAGCGACTGTTATAAATGTTTTACCAGATCCAGTAGTGCTATTTATAGCAATCTGAGACTTGGTTTTTGTATAGAAGTATTTATCTTCACCAAGAATAAATTTCAGTATTTCCAATTGTCGTTCATCTTTGGTTAAATATCTAATTGGCAGAGGTTCTCCATCTACATATTCATCACAGTTTTTATCAACAAATGGTTCATACATTAATCCAGACTTAAGCATCTGGATATCCATACCTCTCGGTACTATTAATTTCTTTTTATCAACATCATACTCTATACCTTTAGGGAATGAAGTATGATAAATTGGATCCCAAACTGAAAATAAATATTCTAATTTAGGATAGTCTCCCACTTCATAATTATTTATTTCAATTCTGGAATGCTTAACTAGTATTTTCGGTGTTTGTTTTTGCATAATATTTTGCACCTCTTAATAATAACTCAGTATGGGTAATTCCCCATACTGAGTTATACTTCTATCATACAGTTACTGTAGTAAGTTCATTATTTATATTAAATCTAATCTTTACAATGGGCTGATTGAAATTAGCCTTTAAAAGAGTAGCATACTGAATAATAGAATCGATCCATTTTTCTGCATCTTTATCAGTTTTTGCTGCATGCTGAATAATAGAATCAACCCATTTTGCTGCATCTTTATTAGGATCTACTGCATCTTCATCAGTATATTCTAGATATGCCTTAATGGAATATGCATTACATTCTGTTCCGCAATATGGTAATCCATAGTATCTTGTATCTATAACGTTGGTTTGCGTGATTTCAAAATTGATTTTCTGATCCACACTATAATCGTTTATACATCCAATGATATGCTTAATTGGATCATATTGCGGATAAGCCGGAGCTGTTGAATTAATCAATATAAATTCAGCAGATGCCGTTTTTATAAATTTATAATTATTGTTATTCAATTATAATCATCCTCCGTCATATGCTCTTCAATCTTCCTAAGAAACTCATCTTCTCTTCCTCCATTTTCAGTAAGAGTATACATCTGAACACCGTTTTCAAAATCTCTGATATTAGATGTATCATCAGTCAGCAGTTCATCGGACATATAATTCTGTGGTTGCTCACAGAAGAACAAGTCAAAGAAGCTAGGAGCATGCTTGCTGAAAGTGAGAGGATTATAAAGAACTTTCTGAAGGTCTTTATAAAGAAGACTAATAATAACACTTGAGTTATTAGTAAGAGCTTGGTTAAGAGTGAGCATTTTATATACTGCATTAGGATTATTCCAGTTTGGTTTCTTAAGAATATTATCGGCATCAACTACCTGATTTGCTAAGATTACTTCAAGATGAATCGCATCTATACTAAGATTACCTTCAATGATGAGATCAACTAGAGACTGTAAAGCTTCATCTTTAGTCATTCTCTCAGTAACAGATGACTTATTAATAATATTAATAATATCATCCATAGTTTTTGAGATTTCATTATTATTAATCTTAATATAGAATAGCACTTCACCAACCAAAGTATCAAGTGTTAAACCAACTTTGCCATCAGAATTGAATGCTTTTCTTCTTATAATTTCATTAAGCTCTTGAGAAATATACAGCTCATGCTGAGATTCAGAGCCAAATACGATATCCTTACCCTCAGGTGTTCTAATAACGAAAGAAGTAATGTACTCATTATAAACTCCAGTATCTTCTGAAGCATCTACAATGATTTCATTTCCTTCATCATCATAAGATACAGCATCTTCTTCCTCATTAACAAGCTGGATATCATCAGGATTAATGAAAAGAGTGTACTTCTTCATCATTGCTTCATCATCAATATCATCAGCGAGTTTAATGCTATTGATATCAATATCAAAGAAATCCTTAAATTCAGGATTCCATTTAATATTGATAATTTTTGTTTCAAGAAGATGTTTTGCTGAAAGCAAAGTCTGAGTTAATTGTGCAGAAAGAATCTCAGCAGCAATTTTACCAACATTGATATTGTTATTGATCCAGTATAAGTTGCCATAGCATCTTTTGCAAATACCATGACCAGCACTCATAGATGCACAAGTCATAGGACTATGAAGATACACAGTTTCACCAATCATGCTTGCATCTTTATCATCAATACAATAATCAATTCCTCTAGGAGTAAACCTAAAGAATCTATTCTTAATCATACTAAGATGCTTCTTTGATTTAATCTCAAACTTAATAAAATGCTGAGATTTGCATTCATAAGATGCATCAAGATTAAGAATAGTGTCAGTGTTATTCAACCCGAGCAATCTGGCGAAGTCACCCGACTCACCAACGTTTGTTTTAGACATGATCTGCGCTGCTCTTGCTGTAGAGGATTCAATGAAGTAAGACAGAAGATCATTAACGCCACCTGTCTTAAAGTTCTTATCAATGATATAAGGATAAATACCACCAGAACCATTTGGTTTGGTTCCAATGTTAAGAGAGGCTTCTTTATATTGCCTAGGATTGATTGCTTCATTTGCTCTAAAGCTATTGGTTAAACCATGCTCATACCCAATATACCGCTTAGAATCCTTGATAAGATCAATAGCTCTATTAGTATATTCCATACCTTTATCTTTTACTTCTTCAAAAGGCACATCAATTAATGAACAATGCAGCAAAGAATCAAATTCAGGCAGCGCCCTCATTAATGCAATATCATCTTCATTATTAATAGTATTTGCCAGATAATAAGCAAAGTGCTCAAGATCTGAAAAATGCCATAATCCTTCAGCAATGATTTGATTTAATTTTGTATTACCGATATTGATTTTATTCTCCAGAGTCAGAATAAAATTATCAATATAAGTCTGAATGTCTTTACGCTTAATCTCAAATGGATTAAGTCTTTCATCTTCTGGATGCTGTATTTTTACTTTAGATCCAAGGAAAATATGTTTTGGTCTGATAGGATGACCAGTTTTCAAAATCATACTCCACATGAATAAGCTCATCCAATAATCAATAATTGATAAATTGCATCCAATGCCATTTTCCCATTCTACTCTGATTTTGCAATTATGAACAAAGTCAGTTTCAATTCCATCTTTCAGAATACTTAGAATCCCATCAATGTGATCATCAATATTGCTTACATCCAAATCCCGGGGAACATAGATTTTCTGCTGAGTATGGTTTTTAACCATATCAACGTACACATAATAATTTTTATAATTAGTAAGATAAGAATCAGTCATTTCTGCCATATGAATAATTCTCCTTTCAAGTATTCATGGTTATAATATATAACCAAAAACAAAATTGAGTTGTTAATACGTGCTTATTAATTAGTTTTAGGATTTGTATTTCTTTATTATAACATATAATATCCCCATGGGATTGGCTCCCATGGGGATTATGAATTTTTCAGTCTTTCTTGCCAAAGAACGGTAATGCAGGGAACTTATTTTTCTCAGAAATATGCTTCTTCTGAGAACGACGAGCAGCTTTATATGCAAGATTCTTATATTTCTGATACATCATCTTACGATAAGCGCGCTCTTTAATACGATGGCGAACCCATTTAGTAAATAGAGGATCCTTCTTCTCACGTGCAATGGTAATAGCTGCAACGCTCATACGACGCTTCAGATCATCTTTACGGGAAAGATTAATGAAGGTGCGCTTCTTCATACCAGCACCAAATGGGAAGGCTTCTAAATAAGCCTGCATCTCAGCAGATTCAATGAAATTCTGAACAGCCTCTTCGCCGCCATCAAAATATGTGCAAGCTTCAAGAGCCTGACGCTGCATTGCATCTTCAACCTGATCTGCAATCTTCTCAAGACCCTCTTCAGTTTCAGGATCAGCAGGAAGCAGAGCATCTACATCATTAGTGTCAAGATCGTGCTCAACAGAATCTTCAAGCATTTCTTTAAAAAACATGGAATATTCCTCCTTGTATAGAAAAATAATAGGTTTGCAAACCAAATAACCTTACGGATATTTACCATTATGTTTTTAAGCTCCAATAAACTTTATGATAATATATTATAGTAATAAAAGGAGGGAGGAATTAAGAATAATGGCATCTAAAGTAATTTATAGTGAAAGCTTAACTAATGGAGATAAAAAATTTCTTGTATCCACAGGTGAATTCACAGGAGATGTTGAAACCATAATTTATTCAAATAATGTAAGTGAAAGGAGTTATGAGAATGATAAAGGATATTACTCCTCAAGCACAACGACTACTAAGTACACAAGTTGTGCAGGAATATAAACAGGTAATGATAGAAAATATTCATTCAGCATTTCCGGGATTGAATGTTAGTGAATTAGATGATGCTATTACATGGGCAATCATTAATAGGCATCAGAATCATCCTGCTAAGATTGATAATAACTATACCAAGCAGACAATTAATGGAACAATTATTGATATTCTGAAATATATAGAACGATTGGAACCAGTTATTACTAGCTCTGGTGTTCTTTATAAAAAGCATAAAGAAGCTGATAATCCATTAAGTAAAATGATTCAAGGGTTTCTAACTCAAAGAAAAAAATTCAAGAAAGAAATGTTCAAGTATCCTAAAGGATCAGCAATGTTTGAAAAGTTTAATCTTTTACAATTACTTGAAAAATTAAACGCTAAATAGCATTGGCGAGTCATCTAGTGATAGATGATTATAATTCTGTGTGAACTGCTGGAAAATGCTAAAGCTTAGATGCTTACTTTATGTAAGAATGAAAATAGAAACAAGTTCTAAGATAATCTATGGTGAAACAAAAGCCAATATCTGAACTGTATTGGTCCTAAAGATTATTATAATGCGCAATCAGCAGCAATATTAATATTGTTCAACGACTATCCCAAATGGAGGATGAGAAGCCTCAATAGGAGTAGGGCCAAATATAAAATTTGGTAGGTGAAAATCCTTTAAATCGAAGTGCACAGCTCTCATTGTAAATGAGATGAAGATATAGTCTAGGTCTCTTGGTAATGCTTGAGACTATCGAATGCTACGTATGGTGTACTCGGCGCACCGACTAGTGCTTTTTATAATATTTATGTAGCAGAAGCAATTACCCGTGGTGGAAGATCATATATTTCTTGTAGCATGATGCTATTTGAAAGCTTTCTTGGAAATAACGTTAAATTTAATAGTTTAAATGAAATTATTCAGTTTATTCATAATGTGGTAAATGAAAAGGAAAGCAGAAAATTAGATGATTCATTAATATTAGATAGAAATATCACAAGAGAAGAATGCTTCTATAAATTAATGAATAATGTAGACCCCTTAATATGGATACCAACTGAAAAACAAATGGAGTTGGTTTGGGCTCGTATTGAATCTTTGAGCAATGAAGATATTAATAGGGTGTATTATAAAAACAATCTTTATATGTTTTGTGAATTGCAACCTATAAAAGATCTTATTGTAAAGATTCTTTCTAAATTAAATAAACCATTTATGAATCCGAATGAACCACCAGAAATAATTAAAGATGACCTTGATATGTTGGTGTCATTCTTAAAAGAATATGTGTATTATCCGCATATTTATATTGATAAACTAGATAGAATAGAATATATGCAGCGTGATATAGTATGCATAACTGATACTGATAGTTGTATTATATCATTTGATGCATGGTATAGATTTGTTCTAGGATTTGTCTATAATATAGATATGCCTATAAAACATGAAAAATTTAGGATGTATCAATTAATAAAGTCAGATGAATTTGGTGACAAGCCAAAACGATTAATGACAGAACCGGTAGAACCGAGATTTGACTATGATTTTTATACTGATGAAGTGATAGAAATTCAAAAACTTGAAGCACCAGCAAAACTTATTCCACAAGACTCTCTTAGATATTCTATTATAAATATCATAGCATATGTTTGTAGTAAATTGGTGGTCGATTATCTTAGTATATACTGTTCAATGGCCAATAGCTATCAATCTAAAGGCTCTTGTATAATGGTGATTAAATTTAGTCACATAGTTATAGTAATATAGCTATACAAACTTTTTTGAATTGCTGGAAAATACTAAAGCTTAGATGCCTATATATTTATAGGAACAAAAGTAAAAACAAGTTCTAAGATGGTTTATGATGAAATATTCTAAAAACCATAATAATGTATAATCAGCAGCTTATAAATGATTTATTAAAAAATTTAAAAGGGAGGTGAAAAAATGGCTACATCAAGAAAAGGATTACCTCATAAATTTAAAACAATAGATTTTGATAAAACTTTTAAAGCTAGAGTTGGAGGAGAATTTAAAATAATAGGAACTGCTCCATCTATAAATGGTCATAAATGCGTAATAATTAAATTCTTACAAACTGGCACAGAAAAAGTTGTAAGATTTACAGAAGTAGATAATGGTAAAGAATTTTCAAATGTTAGAGATGATTATTATCCACTAGTAGCAGGGGTTGGATGTATTGGTACTGCTTCAAGTTATGATAAGCATTATAATATGTGGGAAAGTATGCTTACCAGATGCTATGATAAAAACTCACCATCATATAATAGATATGGTGCCAGAGGAGTTACTGTATGTGATCGTTGGCATTGTTTTGAATATTTCTTAAAAGATGTTGTGAATTTACCAAACTATGACCTTTGGCTAAAATATGGTGGTAAATATTATAATATTGATAAAGATTTTTTACAAAACGGTATTTTAACTTGTAATAAAGTATATTCTCCAGAAACATGCATGTTTCTTAGTTCAAGAGATAATATATTTCTTGCTAATGGTGATGGTAAAGTACCATATGTTGGAGTTATTGAACGTACACCAATTAGGTATGAAGCACAAATAAGAATTTTTAATAATACTAGAAGCTTAGGTTGCTACCCAACACCAGAACTTGCAGCGGCTGCATATAATAATGCATTAAGATTTTATTACAAGAATATTTATAATTTTAATAATGTACCAGACATGCCACCAGAAGAATTAAGTAAATATAGATTAACATCAGCAGTTCCAATAAAAGTTATAAAATAAATCATTTATCAAGTTCAACGACTATCCCATAGGGTTTGAAATAACCAATAGGAGTAGGGCTACAAGTCTATAATGGTAGTGGGTGAAATTCCCTTAAATCGAAGTGAAAAAGCACCCTAAATATTTAGGGCGAAGATATAGTCTGGACATCTAGAGAAATACTAGAGAAGTTCATAAGAGAACTGCATAGTTTGACGAACTATGTGAACAATACGGAAGAACGAATTCCTATTTAACACAGTTTTATTAACAGATAATCGTAGAAACTATTCTGCTCAAATCGCTGTTCAAGAGGGTAATATTGTACCTCAGACTAAGAAAGCTAGTTTAACAATAGCAGGGTTGCCTATAAACAAAAGCACGTTATCTGAAGGTATAAAAGCGCAGCTTCAAGATATTCTTTATGAAGACATTATGACATCTGGCAATATTAATCAAGTGGCAATTATGAAAAAGCTTGTATTGGTTGAGAAAGATATAATTAGATCAATAATGAATAAAGAAACAACTTATTACAAGCCAGATAATATCGCACCAGTAAGAAGTTATGCTAAAGATCCATTATCTGTAAATGGTGTTAGAGCAGCAATGATTTATAATGAGCTTAGAACTGAAGGTATGGATTACATTAATCTTGATGATAGAAATAAAATATTTAAAATTAAGATTAATGTAGACCGTGCAAGTGTAGAACGTATTAAAGATAAATATCCAGAAGCATATGCTAAATTGGTAGCTCTATTAAATCATCCAGTTTTAGGAAAGAAAATAGATATTATTGGATTTCCTTCTGATGCTCAAATACCAGATTGGATTCTGGAGTTTGTTGACGTGGCCACAATTGTCAATGATAATCTTAAGAACTTCCCATTAGAATCTATAGGATTACGCAGACTTGATAATGATAGCGTAAACTATAGTAATATCATTTCATTATAAAAATATAATAGTGGTGAGGATTACCTCACCACTATTATAGCCTGACATTGAGGTTGGAAAAAATGAAAAACATTCAAATTATGTCTAAAAGCAATGCACAGAAATTATCTTATAAACCAGATATTGAAGATTGTATTGTAATATCAATAACAGATGTTGAAGATACAATCAATAAGTTTCATAATAATCCTAAAATTAAAAGCATCTTAAGATTGCAATTTGATGATGTTGATAAAGGCAAATTAAATTGCATGACAGAAGATGATGCAAATAAAATTATTAATTTTGTAGATAGATATATTAATTCTGTGGATACAATAATAGTGCACTGTGGTGCTGGTGTTTCTAGAAGTGCTGGTGTTGCCGCAGCATTAATGCTAATTCTGAATGGTAGTGATAAAGATGTATTTAATAATGGTAAATACCGTCCTAACATGACTTGCTATAGGCTTGTATTAGAGTCTTATTTTGGCAAGTATGGCGAATCTATACCAGAAGAAAAAGCTCATAATATAGCAGCATATCGAAAGCTATATTTAGAATAATATTTTAAATTTGGAGGATGAAGAAATGAAGACAGTAAAAGCTCCGTATGAAAAGGCTCTTGAATCTTTGCTTTCTCATGAAAGAATGGAGTTTGAGGATTTCCTTGAATGTGGAGAATTTAAAGCAATCTCTATGTCTATCCCAACAGACATGCCGCTATATTACATTTTAGGAGATTACAAGATTCATCTCTATGGTAATCTTGAAAAGATTATTATCGGCAGTCTTAATAGCATGAAATTGCTTATTAGATATAGAGTATATCCTAGAGACTATAATGCTGTTATCGTAAATGTAGAAGATGAAGCGCTCAAAGAACTTATCAGAAAGGAAGTTAAATCGGATACAGGAATTAAACTAATCTGCAAGCTAAGCAAAAGCAACGTTATTACTCTTGATTGCGTTGAGATTGAGAGTTATAATGATCAGTTAAAACTTCCTTACTACATTTGCGATAATTGCGGTAAGAATTATGGTATAGAAGAATATACTACTTGCGAAATTTGTTGTGAATCTAGTGATAGCATGCATGCTGTGCGTGATATACACAAATTTATTTCTGATAATCCTAGCATACTAAATAAGATATTCTTCAAAACCACATAAATAATACCGGTAGGGATTTCCCTACCGGTATTATTTTTTTTGTTTAATTAAAAGCAGTAAATACTGCCATTCTCAAAATGTACTTCAAGACCAAGCTGTAAAGCATGTCTAATAATACCCATCTTTTCAGCAGGAATATTAACATCGCAATACATCTTATAATTGATATTAGATTTAATACCAGCAAAGATTTCGTAAATCTGATCACAGTCAAATTTAAATACATCAATAATCTCTGTAAGGTTAAATCCTTCAGTCATACCCTGAGCGATGTAGTTTGCTTTAACATAATGAAGCTTAGGATTGGTAAGAACAGTAATCCATTCATTACTCACGTTATTACTCTTAGCAGAAATGGCAATCTGCATCTGTGTAAGATTAAGTTCTGGATTGATTACCATATTAACAAATTGTAGATCAGAAGAATATTGATCAAGAACTTGCTTAACTAAAGTAAGCTGTTCTGCTGTAAATTTTGCTAGAAATTCTTCATCATAATCTACATACTTAGTTAGAATATCTGCAGCAACATCAACCCAACCTGCATCATATTTTGGATTATCAGCAAGAATACTAGCAGCCTGTTCCTTAAGTTTTCCAATAAAAGTAGACATGTTAAATTTCCTCCATATAACTTATTTTCTTATTATTTTTATAGCATATTTAATTTCATCAGCTAAATATATTTTATTAACCACTTCCCCATATTCCGCCAGTTAAAGTATATTTCACTCCTGCCAGATTTAGTATATCTATTACCTCATCTATTCCAAGATATCCGTGATTCGGATTTCGTTGATACTTCAAGCTATTATTATTTTTTGTACTAGTGATGGTGTAATAACCATAATCATAGTCACCAGTATCTTCAATTACTAAATCTACTTGATCTGGTTTTGATGCGGTTTTATTTATTTCTAATAAATTATCTAATTCAAAGCCATTCATACTAACACCTTCTATAAATTAAATATTAATATTAAGTCTTAACACATTTATTTTCATACACATTAACGCCAAAAACATCTTGATAATACCATAAAATATGTAATAAAGGAGGAATATGATTATTATGCCGATTTATGGTCAGGGTTTCGGTCCATCTTATGGTGGCATGGCAGTACCTCCACGTCAACCACCGCCTCAACAGCCTAATAGAGTAAGAAGAATTTATTCTCAGAAAACAACTAAAAATAAATCTTTCTTAGACATGCATCATTATCTTAAATCTTTAGGAATTAAGAATAATGAATTTATGCTTACACTAATCGATCCGGATCTGGATGGTATTGATCCACACGATCCACATCTTAATGCATATTATAAGCAAAAAATATTGCGTGAGTGTATTAGCAATTACTGGTATTTTTTGCGTGAAGTCATAAGAATACCTAGTCCAGGCGGCGCTCCAATGATGTATAAGCTCACAAGAGGAAACCTGGCTTTAACATTCTGCCAATTACTTAACTTAAATACATTCTATGAAGCGCCTCGGCAGCAAGGCAAGACAGTCTCTGCAGATATTAGATTTCTATATATTTACAATTTTGGTACTACTAATGCTAAAATGGCTTTCTTACATAAGAGCATGGATGGTTCTAAAGATAACTTACAGACTCTTAAAGATATAAGAGATCTTTTACCTCCATATCTTGTTATGAAAGAAAGAGTATTACCAGATGGTAAAATTGATAAGGGTAAAAATAATACCAATGAAATCGTAAACCCATTTAATAATAATAGTATTAAGACTTATGCATCTGCAACTAATAAAGCTAAAGCAGCATCATTATTACGTGGTAAAACATTACCTTTATTATGGTATGACGAATATGCATTTATACCATATAATGATACTGTTTATATGAATGCAGCACCAGCATTTAAAACTGCTGCTATGAATGCTAAAAGAAATGGTTCTCCTCATGGAATTTTAATAACTACTACTCCAGGCTATATGTCAACTAATGAGGGTAGAGAAGCATATTCTATGAAGGAGAATGCCACAAAGTTTAGCGAAAGCTGGTATGATCTTACTTATCCGCAGTTAATGCAGATTATTAATGCTAATACTAAATCTGATTTCGTATACGTTAAATTTAGTTATCAACAGCTTGGCTGTTCAGAAGAATGGTTTAATGAAGTATCTCGCCTGTTAAAGAATAGCTGGCCTGATATTAGACGTGAGATTCTGCTTGAATGGGCTACTGGTGTTGAAAACTCGCCATTTAGAGAAGAAGATCTTAATACTATTGGAAATCTTGTAAGACAACCAATCTCTGAAGTCTATCTCTTAGGAAAATATAGATTTGAAACTTATATCCAAGCAGATACAAGAACATATCCACCAATTATTGGTGTTGACGTTGCAGCAGGATATAAACATGACTCTAGTACTATTACTGTAATAGATTCTTATTCTACTAAAGTTTTGGGATGCTTAAACTGTAACTACATTTCTGCTTTCGACTTGGCACGATGTATCGAGTTCATGGTAAAGAACTGGATGGATAATGCCGTTGTGAACGTAGAAAGAAATGGTGAAAAATAAAGTAATATAATAAGAAATAAAGTGATATAAAATTCGCATATTTTCATCATTAAGCGAATTTTGTATTTAAAAATTATATTATTTTAAACCACAGCTAATAGCGAAAGCTGTTAGTTCTCCTGTGTTAAAACTGCGACTGATTGGTCAAGAACTCTATATGCTTATAAATATAAGCTGTAAAAACAGAAACAAATATAGAGATGATGATAAGGTTCAATGTCCTAAATTATTATTAACAAGCCAACGTGCAGTTACGAAAATATCTAATAAAGATATTACGTCCAACGACTATCCCTTAGCGAGGGAGTAAAACCGCAAGCTTATGGCGGAAGAAAAATACAGCCCCTAAAAATTAGGGTGTACATATAGTCTGATCATTTTCTATAATGGAAATGCGTGGAATTGACCACGGGATATAAAGTTGCGTTTATATCTAAACGTTATTGGTTATGGTAGTTCAGTTATAGCAAAACTTATTAAAGCCGGACTGAAGAAAAATCTATATTATGAAATTAAAGATGTTACTGTAGAGGAACGTCAGGACGGGATACATGCCTACAAACAAAAAATACGTACTAAAGTATATGGTCTTAATAGTACAAAAGATGTACGTAAACAGCTTATTGATATACTAATAGAGCGTGTTGAAAATCATAAAGATAAAATAATTTCACCAATAATCTATAATGAATTATTGGGAATGGAAATCAAACGTAATGGTAAAATAGAACACTCTGATGCAACACATGACGACCAAGTATTCAGTATGCTTATGGCATTATGGGTATGGTATGAAGGTGTTAACTTAGGTGAAAGATACGGTATTAAGAAAACCACCATTAAGACTGATGATGAAGTAGACGAAGCTCTAGATTATTTTAATGATGATACTGTAGAAATTGTTAGTCAATTTAATACACAAGATGAATTATCTGAAGAGATTGAACGTGATCTTAGAGCAGCAATTGCTGCTGGCGGTCAAGCTATTGATGAGTTCCTTGAGAAGCGTCGTGCTGCTGAGAAAGAGCAGTTTAGAGAGCTAGTAAATACTCCTCTAGGTGAAAAAGCATACAGGAATATGTTTAGCATTCCTAAAGAGCAACCTATTGAAAAATATGTTGGATCTGGAGAAAGCTTTAATATTCCAAATTCTGTATTTAATAGCTTTTATAATCCAACGGATAGATTATTTAATAGCGATTATTCAGATACTCCCGCTCCAGGAGCTGTTCCTGAATCGCAAGTATCACTTCTTGAAGATGAAGAATATAGTTATATTGATCATTTTAATTTCTAAAATATATTATGTGACTAGAGGGGAAACCTCTAGTCACATAAAATTATAAAATAGAACTTTATTATTTCAAAAACAGAAAAGTAAATTCTAAAAAGAATTAATATTAAGAAAGGGGTTATAAAAATGGCAATCACACCTCCTTATGAAATTAGCAATGAATATAAGCTTACAGAGATTCTTGGTCATTTTGACTCAAATTATATATTTGACGTTATTAATGATAAGCTAGATAGTATTGATTACACTGCAGTACTTGAAGAACCTAATGTCGTTGTGTCTTTTGAAGAGAATTTCAAAATGATGAACGAAAATTATCCTGGGGATGCTGATAATATCAGAATGATTCGTCAGCAAGTATATACAGATATTATTAACGTACTATGTCAACGTTTTAATCTTGCATTTAATGAAGAAGACGATACTATTGATAGATATACTTTAGCGTTTTATTTATATGATTTCTTGGTAAGTAATAGAAATAATATTATGGTTAATTTCTTTACATCATTCATTATTAATAATAAATCAAGCTTAACGAGGATTTTAAATCTGGACGAGTATAGAAAATCCAGAGATTCTGCTGCTGCATATGGGAAAAGAATTTACGATGACCAGGGTTATGGAGTCATTAGTGCTAATATGACAAAAGTAATTA
>AUXO010474197.1_pt1 | contig 15611 bp, 14 predicted proteins | sample 768731 | NCBI WGS metagenome assembly AUXO01 (sample SAMN02715735, study PRJNA202380) | gut metagenome | biome: sheep rumen | host: Ovis aries | place: New Zealand: Palmerston North
GGTGCATCGCTGAGGTATCTCAGTCAGAGATATTCTGCGCCCACAAGGGAAGTTCAGGCAATGCTGACAGATATCGGTGCGTCGGTATCGAAATTGCTCATCAAATTCAGACAACTCATATAATTTCAACACTTATCCACAGACAGTACCATAAGCAGCACTGCCTGTGTACTAAATCTTATTACGAAAACTGCTCGATATGTATACCGCTTTCTGCAAGTGTAAAATCGACCCTGAACTTATCCAGCTTACCGCTTGTTTGGTAACGCAAATCGAATGTATAAGGAAGGTTATTCAGCTTTACCGAAAGCCTGTTGTCTTTGTATACCACAATACGTTCAAGCAGCCTGCCGCAAACTGTATCATCGGGAGAGTCATAGTCAAGCATTGTTTTGACAGCTTTGATACAATCATTAAGGCGGCCTTCGTATTCTCTGACCATTTGTTCTTGCTTCTTTACAGCGGCTTGCTTTTGGCGATATTCTGATATTTGCCTGTCGTAGTAAGCCTTCTGGTCACTCAATTCGTTCTCTGTGATGATCCCTTTAAGACAAAGGTCAACAGCTTTCCTTTTAAGTCCCTCCACCTCTTCGATTTTGGCTGTGTAGTCTACCGATTTGACTGTATCGGATTCCTTAAAAACTGCTGCTAACTCTTTACGAAGTGAGTCTATCAGCGCCTTGTTGTCCTGTTGCAGTAGCTTCATAACAAAACCTACCGCAGCGAGAAGTACCTTGTTATTGACCGAGGGGGCGCAGCACCCTTGCCATTCTCCCGTCGGAAGCTGCTTACGGGCTCCGTGCTGTGCTGCCTCACCACAGCGCCAAGCAAGATAATCGCCCTTTGCCTTTTCTGCCCTCGCCTTAGTATGTTTGCGATTGACAAATGTAGCACCGCATTCTCCACAGGTAAGTTTGCCGCTGCACCAATATCTGTTGGAGTATTTCTTCTTTTCCTCCTCCGAGGGTGAACGCCTTGCTAACTCTGCCTGTGCTAAGTCCCACGTCTTTCGGTCGATGATAGGTTCGTGGTGGTCTCTTATGTAGACCTTTTCGACCTGTCCTCGGTTGTATTTCTTAGCGTGACTGAGACAGTCGGGTGTAAAGGTCTTCTGCTGACACAAATCGCCAACGTACTTTTCGTTCCGAAGCACACGAAGTATAACGGTATTAGTCCAGCGCTTATGTCGGAAAGAGGGTATACCCATATCGTGCAGCTTGTTGGCTATCACACTCGTACCATTCCCCTCGTTCACGAACATACTGAAAATAAGTCTGACTACATCAGCTTCCTCGGGAACTATAGTCATCTCCGTACCGTCTATGCGATATCCAAGCATCTCCCTGCGACCGAACACGACACCTTTTGCCATCTGTTGCCGCTGCCCCCATTTGACTCTCTCGGACGTGTTGCGACTTTCCATTTCTGCGATGACCGAGGCTATCGACAACGCCGCTATATCCCCAGCGGACATATAGAGCGTATTGTACGAGGTATTGAGGAAAGCAACTGCAACTCGCGAGTTGCGTAGCTTATTGATTATGGTATGAAAATCTGCTGTGTTACGTGCGAAACGGCTCACTTCTTTCATCACGATAAGGTCTATCTCTCCGCTATATGCTGATTCAAGCATTTCCTGAAAGGCAGCACGCTTGTTTAGCGTAGTTCCTGACAATCCTTCGTCAGCGTATACTTTAATCAGCGTGACACTGTTGTTACCCTCAAACAACTCACTGAAATAGGCTTGCTGATTTTTGAAAGACGTTAATTGTTCCTCGCTGTCGGTAGATACACGGCAGTAGGCGGCGGCATTTATATGCCCGCCCTTCTCTGCAAGCAGCTTGTCGAGGTCGGGTATGTTAGCACGCATTATGCCTCCCTCCTCTCGGTAAACAGACTGCAAAGCCTGTCATACTCTCGTCTGGTTATCAGTCCCGTATCAAGAAGATTCTTATATACAGCGAGCTTGATGTCCTGTTCCAGCCTTTTCCGCTGTGCTGGCGAAAGTATTAGCTTGTCATTCTTCTTACCCACCTGCTTATCACCTCTTGGAGGAAAGTATGCAGGCACAGCGGGCTTTATTCCTGATGTGTTGGCAGCGATTGATATTTGTTCAGAGTTCATAGTGGCTCCTCCTTATAAAAAGGTCATAGTCACCACGTTAGCTATTAAACGAATGTGTCGTGGTAAAACCCACATTCGCAGCTACTGAACAGTAAATGTTCGTCTCCCAAGCACTTAACAAGTCCTACGCATATCACCACAGCGTTTTGGCGCTGTACTCTCCATAGCAATCATACAAGGCTCGCTCTCAGCCTGTCCTCGGCTTTGAGTATGCCTGTAACAACACGTTCCCTAAGCTCATCATCACCTGCCTCTCCCGATAAGATACTTATAAGGTATCTTAACCTTGCTCTGTCTGTGTCGGAAAGCTCCTTGACTACAGAGCTATGAAAAGATGTGTCTGCAAGAGCGAGCAGGAACACAGTCTTCTTACAGTCTGTAACATCAAAGGTCTGTATATCGTTGATATTGTCAGTCGCAGAAACAAAACTCTCTGATAGGTATTTACAAGGCTCAATGTAATCGCTGTTGAGGTATCTCAGGTGGTAGCCCAAAGTCCTTAGCTGTTCCTCTGTGCCGTATTCAATCGTACTGAATATATCAGTACCCAACACGCCGTACAGCTTTTTACTATACTGACTTCTCCTTGACCTCACCGTGCTACCGTTCATACCCATTATCTCTGCTGCCTCCTGCGGCGGTAACAGCGCTGTATTGACCAATAGCTTTGCTTTTATTGTATCACACCACTTGCATTCTTTGACAAAAGCTAACAATAAGCCTAAAACATACCTCTGTAATTCTATGTGTGTTACATCATCACCTGCATTTACAGACAGCCTGTATGCTGAACTCAAACGCATTTTAAGTGCCGATAGCTCTGTGAAGAAATTACTGGAACCCATAAAATATCAAACCTCTTTTCCATAAACAGTTAATTTAACACATAAATTCGTTCTATCTACTCAAAAATATGGGTGTTGAAACCAATATAACGTAAAATCCAATATGCGGTAAGCCTCACTGCTCAAAAATCAAGCCTATTTTAAGCGCTGATATAAACACATACAAATAGTAATGAGCATTGTTTTGAGCAGGAAGCATACCACAATCAACTTACAGGTTATTGTACCACTCAATAAAATCCAACGCATTTACCAACCAACGATTGCCTACCTTCTTAGACGGGAAGTCCTTGCGCAGAAAGATACGCCTTGCAGCAGAATACCGCAGGTGCAGCATCTTTCCAACCTGAGTGATTTCAAAGAAATCAAAACGCAGGTCATCAGACGAATGTATGTAGGTTCTTTTCTCGTGCATAGTCACACCCCCTTTCCACAGTCGTTAAGCTGTATTCCAATCTTACCTTGCAAATCAAACATCTTAAAGCATAGAGCCTGCCTTGTGTTCTCATCACCGCTTGTAATTGTGTGTGCCAGATACGCTAACTTGCGTTGTTCCTCTTCAGGTAATCTCACTATCAAAGAACGAATGAAGTTACTATCAGCGACTGCCAGCACATTCAAGACATTATCACACTGCGATAAATCGTATATCTCGTCTTGCCCTATACTCCCCCTCGCAAGTTCAGTTACTGCGGGGTGAAGAAACCTTTTACCTGAATAGAAAGAGTGGTAGAATATCTTGTAGGTAAGCTGTTGGAGCGCATAAAAATCACCCTCAGTTAGCACCTCCAGTAAATCATCACCCAGCACAGCTTTTAGCTTTTCGCCGTACTGATAGCGCTTCGCCCTAACAGTATTCTTCGACAACCCAAGCTCGCTGCCTGCTTCGGTATCAGTCATCTCGATGGTTGACATAAACCTTTTACCACCGAAGGTAGAGCAGAAGTCACCGCTGATAACGAAATCTCTCAAACAGTTTGCTACTGCGACCCTGCATTTAACCAAAGGGTCGGTATCACTCTTCTCCTTCACACTTTCTACAGTGAGTAATACAGCCTTTAGAAAACCTATAGACATAGATAACACATCCTTTCAAAAAAGTATATTTAATGTTCTCTAATATAGTATTGATAGCCGAGGGCGAGCGAGCAGAACTGATTAAATAAACGCTTACCCTGCTCGCTGTTGTCAGCAACGAATAATCAATGTTTTAATCTCGAAATGTCAATGAAACTCATCAAAAGTCACCGCTCTCTTACTGTATATCTTCTGCTCATTTAATCGTAACGACTGATGGGCATAAACTCTATCTTAAAGCATAGATAATCATATTTAGTGGAAACGCTGCATCTCCATTAACAAATCTTCAACCACAGTTCGTTCAAGCATCTGACTGGCTCTGTTCTGCCTCCCAGCATTTTTCCAATCTGAAACTTCAAACGACTTCTCGGAGCGATTGAAATAGTTGATACATTTCAGCTTATCGTTTAGGGACATATCGGGGTCATCAAGAAACGGTATCACCCAAACACCAAGCCTGTGTCCCATAACACAAGTAAACAGTACAGACCAATTAAGGTCTTTAATCCTACGTCTATTACCGCTATGCTTACCACTGATTTTGGCAAAGAACAGCTTCCAATCGGACGATGTTCGCAGCACCTTACACCCTTTCGCAGTGTTTTTATAGAGTATAAATTCATCTACATTCTCATAAGGTTCAGTGTTAAAATTAGCTATCTCGTATGTAGTATCATCTATAACTGTATTAGCCGTATAAAAGCTATCACGTATAGGTTTCCTTTTCATATCGAAATCCATTGATAGGTCGCTGGAGCGTTCTTCAACGCAAAAGTCAACAGGATTCTTAATGTTAGCAAGCCTGCGAAAGGTAGTAAACGTTTTGGTAACAGACTTTAATTTACCCTCACGGCTAAGGACTCTCGTCATCAACTGTACTCTATCGTCATAGCTATCCTTTACAAAGCCAGTCACATAACCACTGTGCGCGCAAACCCCTTCTAAGGATAGGGAAACATTTCCTCTGGTGGTGAAGTTGAGTAAATCATTCTGTCTGTGCTTTATCTCCCATATTTCCTCAGAGCCTGTAAGCGACATTCTGGCTTCACGGAAGGCATCTGCAAACCCATATAAATCAAGAGAGTTAAGCTCTTCCTCTGAGGCATCGGTAATAAAACCATCAGTAGTCACAGAGAAAAGCTTTCTGCCTTTGTCAGCAAGCTGATTAAGTGCGGACAGTAAAACACATCGTACTATAGCAGTAGTAAGACAAGCATGAGTAGGCGAGGTTATCGGTGACTCTCCGATATCGACCATCGTATCATTGTAGGCATCATAGGTCATTTTCTGGAGGATATCCTGACTAAGCTTACCGTACAACCCATTAACAGATATTTTAAGCAACAATTCAGCTAAAGAGCCTTTGCCGAACAACCGTTTAGCTTCAGTTCTGTCATTGATAAACTGTTTCACAGTAGCACGCAGTGAATAGCTGGTCGTATTATCAGAGCGCTTTAATTCTACACCGACATATAAACGTTTCGCAGTTATCTTAGCACCCAGTTTAAGTGCCAGATATATTTCGGGAGCAGAGGAATACACACCATCAAGCCCCTTGGAACTGCGTGGAAAAACTAAAGACCCTTCAACTGAAACAGCTATGCATGGGTACTGCACATCATCTGGAAAAGAAAATGTGATATATCCAAAGACAAGAGCGAAAGGAGAAGGCACGTCTTCAAGAGTGATTTGTTTGTCAACATATTCCTTAGAGATAACCTTACCAATCCAATTCACATCAGGTACAAGAGACATTGCAGTCGGATAAGCATTGTGAAGGTCGAAATCATACGTCTGCACACCATCATACTTACCTATAAGCATAGCGCCGTTGTAACCCCCATGATAAGCATTTTTGGCATAAGTCTGTAAAATCCGAGCATTATCACTAACAGGTTCAAGACTATTGTTTTCAGTAAAGCCTAATGCTCCATAGCTTTTACAAAGACCCTTCGAGACATTCTTTAATCCCCTGAATTTATAGTTAAATTCAGCTCTAATCTTCTTACCTTCATCACATTCTATATTCAAATACAAGGCTATTCGGGGCACAGCAGCTTTTGCGGCTGCACTGGTAATAGTTAAAGGCATCTGCCTGTTATACCCCCAAAGTTCACCAGCGTAGCAGAGAGTGATGACACTGTCATTAGCAGCATAATCCGCAAAATGAACAGGGTGTTCACATAGGTAGTTGAGCATCTGTGACTTGTATTCATCTGACACTTCAATCTTTGGAATGTGTACGGCTTCACCGAGACTTGCAAGGCTCTTCTTACCTTCCGGAGCAAAACACATAGTATCACGGATAGTAAGATTCACAGGATAGAACTTATTGTACTTGCAGACATTCGAGGGATAAATGTAAAAGCTTTGTAAGGTGGCAAGTCCTTTTTGTATCTCCGATAAGTTCCTCATTATATAAGAGCCATCAGAAAAATCAAATGTTGAAAGGTCAGCTTTGCCAGAGTGACACAAAATGGTAATAGGAGCCGCAATATTGTTAAACACCTCGGGTTTTCGTAGATATCCGTCTACAGGCTTACTAAGGTTGATAAAGCTTTTACCATTGTAGTCAACGTCATTACACCTTGCCTGATGTGGTTGACTTTTACACTGTTTGAGGATTTTTATCTCTTCCTCTGTATATTTACTGCGCATAATAGCCTCATCTATATCACCTGTGAAATGATATTTAACAACACCACCGCTGCCAACGGTATGATAAACGTATTGGTGCGCCTTACGGTAATCAACAGCTTCAAAACCATCAGGACACAGACAATCGAAATTATATTTCTCCAGTATATAAGCAATAATAAAACCTAAAGAAATACATCTACCGTCTGTTGAACAGAATATTATCTCTTGGATATGCTCAGGGTCATCAGGGACGATAAAAGCTAACTGCCAGCTGAGTATCGAACGTACCTTCGACTCTGGAAACCCCTTATCCTCATAGTAGTAAAACTCAGTATCTAACGAAAGGACTATCGAATCACCCTCCATTCTCAAATCCTGTATAGATTTAAGAGAACTCATTGAGTTATCTTTGTCTGAGATATTCATATCAAAACTCTTGGTGTCAAAATTATCTTTTGGATTCCCAGAGGATTTTATGACACTCTTAGCGAGGTCAAGAGAGTCAGAGGGTGAGATTTTTGATTCTGTAACCGAGTTGATTTTGGTTACAGAGGTGTCTGTGTGCTGGGAGGTGGAAGTGTGAGGATGATTCTGGGTCTTCGGATTAGGGATAGTTCTCGTTAATACAAGGACATACTTATCATTATGACCTGCTCTTGGTGTGGTAGTGGTGGTAAGGGTACAATCCCAGCCTGCCTTGATAAGCTTATCCTTAAGTTCCTTACTGTTTGCCAGTGTGGTGTCTGCCTTTGGTAGTCTTGCTTTCATAAAAACACTCCTTGGGTTAAATTTGATAGACCTGTGAGAGTCGTCTTTTAATCGCATTATCAGTGAGGAAGATGCTGAAAAATGCAAAAAGCGACAAAAGCTATCTACCTATAATACCTACAACCTAATCGTTTTGAATTAACTTGAAAATGTGTTTCAACTTAAAGCCAAATGCTCATCTCAGATAATTAGTTTATCAACTCACCTAAATAGTTTTCTATCTCAGCGTAAATTTGTGCAAAAAACAAAAAATAGAGACCATTCCATTACGAACGGTCTCTATTTATAATTATTTAGAATTTTGATATTGGATTTGGAGATGTGGTTATGATTTGCTATTCTTGTTGTAGTTTATGGTCAGACTATTACTGCACCCATAAAATACCTCATCGCATATAGTTATATCATTTTCCGGAAGCCACACTCTTTTTAGCGTGGCAATGTCCTGTGCTATGCAATCCTCGTTTGTGAATACCCTTACTCCATTCTCGGACACACCCAGTATGCCGTTCAGCTTTTGGAGAGTGGATAGTGATACTTGTTCCTCGGTGTTGTCTGTGGTGTCTGTGACATAAGCTGTGTCACCTTGAAGCTTGCTGATATATAGCATAGTTCTCACACTCCAAACCAATATTTTATACTATAATAATAGCATACATTTGCGGAGTTTTCAACATAAAAATACCCCTCACCCGTAAGTGAGAGGTATCTTTTAGTCTGTATCAAATTGTAGGATTAAATCCAGCACTCTCCAGTATCAGGGTCATACCAATACCAGTAATCGTAACCTAAACCGAAGGGGTCGCCGTAGCACTGATAAGCGTCATCATGATATACATAATCCTCTTTAGTACCATCAGTAGCATCTCCATTACCATAATCATCATCACCATACGACCAACCGCCACCGCCGTTGTCGTTACCGCCTCCGCCGTTCAGTGATGCTCCGTAAAGAAGTATCTCTAAACCAAGACAAATAGGCAGGCTAATACAAAGAGGCTATTGCGTCAATGCGATAGCCTCTTTTGTATATGTAAAGTATGTTAAAATAATATACATAAAGGGCTGAAAGGGATTGACAAAACCCTCACGAATTGATATAATATAATGGAGTATTTGTGTATATTCGGAGGGATACGATGAACGTATTTGATTTGTTCTGTGGCTGCGGAGGCTTTTCAAAAGGCTTTCAGAGTGCAGGTTTTGATATAAAATTAGGAATTGATATTTGGCAAGATGCAATTACAACGTATAAGCACAACTTTCCAAGTGCTGTTACTATAACAGAAGATATATCAAATCTTAATGGTAATGATTTGCTTTCTCGTGCGAATCTATCGGCTGATTCTGTCGATGTTATCATCGGGGGGCCGCCTTGTCAGGGATTTTCTCTTTCAGGAAAGCGTATGATTGATGATCCTCGAAATATTCTCTACAAATCTTTCGTTAGAATGGTTTCTGATATTCAACCTAAAATATTTGTGATGGAAAATGTCCCCGGATTAGTTAAGCTCTTTAAGGGCAAGGTTAAAGATCAGGTAATAGAGGATTTTAGTAATCTGGGATATGAAGTAACTTTAGGGCAGCTAACCGCTTGTGATTATGGTGTTCCGCAAGCCAGGAAAAGAGTTTTCTTTGTTGGATTGAATAAATCGAAAATCAAGCACACAGAGAAGTTTGTGTTTCCAGCTCCTACTCACGGTGACAAGATTGCTTATGTAACTTGTAAAGATGCTATCTCAGATTTGGACTTTATTGGTGATACTACATTGCTTCAAGAACATGATGCTTATCAGATTTCAGCACAGAACGAATATCAGGTTATGATGCGAAAAAATGCAAAAGAGTTACTCAATCATGTAACCACTATACATACTGAAAAGACAAGAAGTATTATAGCATTAGTTCCTGACGGCGGAAACTATAAATCACTGCCAGAAGAACTTCAACAAACAAGAAAAGTCAATATAGCTTGGACAAGAATGGATAGTCAAAAGCCCTGCTTTACGATAGATACAGGGCATAATCACCACTTCCATTACAGAGCAAACCGTGTACCTACTGTTCGTGAGTCCGCAAGAATCCAGTCTTTTCCTGACGATTTTGAATTTATTGGAATAAAAACAAGTCAATTGAAACAGGTTGGAAACGCCGTTCCACCGTTGCTGGCTCAGGCGATTGCAACTGCGGTTATTGATGTTATCAAAAAGGGGTGATTTTAGTGTATAACCACGCAAACCAGTACAGATGTACAATAATAAGAGGAAAATCACAGAAGGAAATAGATGACCTTCTTCCAGCTTATGCCTTAATCATATCGGATATATGTCCGTGTGTTAAAGAAAAATTTGAGGAGCAATTCAATGAAAGGCTGAAAAAATACCTTCCTGCCGACAAACAGGTTAAGAAAACGTTAGATAATCATAGGACAGAAATTGCTGGGAAACTTTTCGGTATGTATTTTGCTTCATCACAAGATGACGATGCTATCGTTTATCCTTCAGAGAGAACACTAAAATTTCTTGAGGATAATGACCAGCCAGCATTTTTTAAGGATGTCTGCTACAAAATGCAGTTTCCTAATGGAATGAGTAAGCCTGCAAACGCATATGAAGTGATTTGTAATAATGTTAGCATACGTCAATATTGTTACTTGTTAAAAGTTCTTTTGCTTGCAAAATATGCCAATATTACGCTTACTAAGAGCGATATTGGCTACTATGTGCTTAATAACCTTGATGTTTTACAGAGGAAAGCTACTCCAGCAGAAGTAATTGAGCAAATAGATAAAGATAGAAAAAACAGGATAGAGCGAAAAGTACATACTGACGGTAAGGCTTCAAGTTATGATGTTCAACATATAAACGAACAGATAAACTATCTTGAATTGGCAAATCTCGTAATTATTGACGATAAAGATGTTTCTATAAACCCTAACGAGATGGAGACCGTTCAAATGTTTGCTGATGAATATAACAGTGATCCTATGTTTGATTGTTCAGCGTATAACTTTGACACTGTTGAGGGCAGGAAGCTCTTTTCACAAAAATGGAATGAGTATTTTTCAACACTTAGCAATGTTTCTGACAAATTTGCAACGTCAATTCAGGCGCTTTCCCCCACAACTGAGGATAAAAAGGAAGATAAGAAGAAAAGTACAACCGGTAATAAGGTCGAACTCGGTGATGAGGGCGAGGAGTTTATCTTTGAATATGAAAAGAAGCGTGTATCAGCGTTTAATGCTCGTTTAGCAAGTAAGGTAATTGCACTTGGTAAGCAAAAGGGACTCGGATACGATATTCAGTCTGTAGTAGCCGAGCCAGGTGACAAGGCGGAATATGTTAAGTATATTGAGGTCAAGTCAACTAAGAGAGTGACAGCACCTGATATTGACAGTACAACTTGGTATGACACATTAAACATAACAAGAAATGAGTTCGTAGCAGCACAACAGCACGGTGATTATTATGCAGTATACAGAGTCTACTTTACTCGTGACGGTGTTGCTGTTTTTGTAATGAATAATATAAAGAAGAAGTATGAGGACGGTAAGGTTGAGATTACACCTTTGACTTATCGTGTCGATTTTAGCAGTAAAGCAGTTGATTCTGTCCTTGATACAAGCATTGGAGGTTAATTATGTATAATGTTGTATCTCTGTTCTGCGGCTGTGGCGGTGCAGATATGGGGACAGTTGGCGGTTTTGTTTTTAATAAGAAGAAATACAAGAAGCATCCTTGCAAATTGGTTTTTTCGTGCGATATAGACCAAAAAGCAATAGACACATATAAGATGAATTTTAAATCTGATGAAGTGATATGTGGCGATGTTTGCGAGTTGCCTTCTGAAAACGTACCACCATGCGATATTCTAACAGGCGGATTCCCTTGTCAATCTTTCTCAACAGTTAACCCTACAAAAGATCCTTTTGACGATAGAGCAAATCTGTATAAGCAAATGGTGCGTATCGTTTCGTCAAAGCAACCAAAAGTCTTTGTGGCAGAAAATGTTAAGGGCTTTATGACATTACATAAAGGCGAAATATTCCGCAAGGTTATAAAGGCGTTTGAAGAAGCTGGTTATAAAGTCTATGCCAAACTTATCAATGCCGCAGATTATGGTGTACCTCAAAAAAGAGAACGAGTGATTATGGTTGGTATTAGAAATGATATATTTCAGCAAAATGGTGATTATTCATTTCCGAAGCCTACAAATGAAGGCAAATGGGTTCCTCTTTCAGTTGCTGTACCTGAACTTGCTATTGAAAATCAAAGATATTATTTCTCTGAAAAAGCAGTTCAAGGTATGAAGAATGCAAAAAACAATATGAAAAGAGGATTGGCTCAAAACTTAGATGAGCCTTGTCTGACAGTTACAAGTCACCTTGCTAAGGTTAGCCTCAATTCTCGTGATCCTGTACTTTTAGTTGATCCTGCAAGAGAATTATACAGACGCTTTACCCCTCGTGAAGCTGCACGAATACAGTCATTTCCTGATAGCTTTGAGTTTGCAGGGAGTGAAGCGTGTGCATACAGACAGATTGGTAATGCTATTCCGCCAGTAATGTTTTGGCATATCACTAACTCTATCATAAACTATCTTCAAAAAGATTGAAAATTAAGCATACTATGACACTCCGCTCATGTTTGAATGGAATACTTGGCGAGCTATGACTATGCTTGATGGCGGCAACATTGTTGCAAATCTCAAATTTGACGATAATGGCGATCCGCTTTCAACAGCTTCAGGCAATATGGCTGACATTGTTTGTGATTACGGCAAATTCGCACTTGCAGTTGAAGCTACAATGCAAAGCGGTCAAAAACAATACTAAATGGAAGGAGAACCTGTATCAAGGCATTTAGCTAAGCTCAAAAATGAGACAGGAAAAGAAGCGTATTGTTTCTTCATTGCTCCTAAAATCAATGAATCCTGCATAGCTCACTTCTTTGTTCTTCATAAATTGAACTCGTCTTCTTATAGCGGAGCGTCAGTTATCATTCCTCTGGAATTAGATGTGTTCACAAAGATGGTCGAACAATCTGGTAAGGCGACTTACGAGCCTTCTCCAGAGCAGGTGCATAAGTTTTGCAAGTATTCTATGGAAGTTGCTAAGAGTGTAAACGACGAAATGGAATGGTATGAAAAGATCAGAAGCAAGGCACTTGATTGGCTTGCAGCATAAAAGAGGTGCTTAATGGAACGACATATTGGAACTTGGTACAAAGAGTCTGAAAAAGATAAAACTGAGGTTGGCGAACTTATAATTGACGGAAACAATATTGAGTTTTACAGCCGCTTTTATGAACCAGCTTTCCCAACTACATTTATTGGTAGCGACGGGCAATTCAGTTATAAGGTATTTGTTAAAGGAACAACTAACGGTGGACAAAATAGAACGATAGAAAACACATCATCCCATAGAGTGCTTTATGTTCTAATGCAAAACTTTGATTTTTCAAAAGGTTTAGATATATCGGGAATTACGGAGTTTTCATTTATTATTCCCGAACTGATTAGCTGGCTTGGAATGAAAACTGTCTTTTATTGTTATACTTCCGATGATGAACCAGCGGCTGGAGAATACAATATGCCACCAATAACCATAAAATCTGCTGATCCCAAAATTGAAATATATTTTGAATCAAAGTCTTTTGAGAATGAAGTCTTATATGACGATGCTACAAAAATAACAATTAGCAAAGTTCCGAGAATAAGGGTATCATATGAAACGCCTGTCGATATTCAGGTCGTTTTTTCAGAGATTGAGTGCCTTATGCAGTTTTTTGGCTTATTGATTGGTAAAGTCTCTATCGCTGAAGATATACGATTAACGATTAATAGTCAGGAATTAAAGAGTTGGCTATATATCAATCATGACTTTTCATACAATCTACTGACCCAAAGTATTATAGATACTCCTCGAACATATTTCTATATTGTTGAAGAAAAGTTAGAGGTATTCTTTTCAAATTGGTATGCTTTCTTTTACAACGAAGATTTTTCTTTGTTACGAAGAATATACTTTTCTGTAAACAACAAGGAAAATAGGTTCGCAGAAGAAGTATTTATTGAGTATATGCGTTTCTTAGATGGCTACCATACTCGAATATCAGGTGATGCAGAAACAGAAAAAGCTCTCAAAACGGCATTAACCGATGCAAAAAAAGTGATAAAAACTTGTATATTCACTGAGGATAATCGTCCGGTATTTGAAGAAGCGATTCAAAAAGTGCTACCTGATTGGAAATATAATTCAAAAAATGTTGGAGATATTTCAGAATGGATAGCATCTGGTTATCTTGGAAGAAAAGCTCTTTCGCATAGATTAAAAGAGCTGGATAATAGTTTTTATTCAATAATATCAAATAATGCTTTAGAAATAAAAAGATTAAGCCGCACTTCTCCTACTTCTGAAGAAATTGAAAAAGATAAAATAATTGAACAATACTACAAAGAACTTGGAGATACAAGGAATTATTACTCACATTATAAAAAGGATAAATCAGGAGTATTAAATTTCACACAATTAAGTGATTCTATAAAGGTTTTGAAAGCAACTATAATATCAATTTTATTATCGCATATTGAATTAGGAGATATAGGAAGAAAAATGATTGCTTTTGACAGTGAATTGAATTTTCAAACTATGTTTCTAAAGCAAGAAGGTGAAAAACCATTTCTTCGCCCTGTAGAATACTATAAAAAACAATGTGAGTAAAATAAGTATAGTCTACTGGCGCACTCACTTCCCATTCCGCATAAGTTGATATTATGATTATGGCGCGTGCCGAAATCAGTGGATACCCTAATGGAATTGAATAACAGACAAGCCCTGAGATTTGTAGTACAATCATTTCTCAGGGCTTGTCTTTATGGGCGGTTAGTTTTCCGCTCCGCAGTCTCGGACGGCTGTGAGGGGCATTTCCGTTCGTCACAGGACACAGCAGGGCGAGCTGCCGTAACAACTCGCCCTGCTGATTATTCGTCCTCATCACTACACTCGTCAAGTCCGTGAAGTAGCTGAATGTAAACGCACTCTGCTCGGTCACGTTCCTCTATAGAAGCCCTCCAACACAAAAGATAATACGCACTGAAGGTTTCGATTATTTATAGTATAGAATACCAAGATAGCATCAAGAGCCCCCACAGAGTGCAAAATTAAGGTTCTGCAAGCATATGCAGAGCCTTGTTTTATTCTTCGTACTGTGCAGCCAGCTTATAGAATGTACTCTTTTTGAGTGCCAGCATCTCCCTTGCTGCTAGGGCTGTGATGTCACCACGCTTCCATTGCCCGTAGACCTCCACCCAATTAGAAGGGTATACAGCCGCAGGTCTGCCAGAGGGCCGCCCTGTCTTGTTGGAGTAATGCTTACCGTCAACTACCCTCATGCAGTCAAGCCCCTGCCTTTGCCGTGCCTTGATAGACAGGCGTTCTTTTTCAGCAACATAGCTAAGAATCTGCAACACCAACTCCGATACAAACCTGCCGTCAAGAGAGTCGTCTTTACATTTTGTATTCAACAGCTGCATATCCAACACTTGAATGTCAGCACCTATCTCCTGTGTTATCTTACGCCATTGTGTCTGCACCTCGGTATAGTTCCTTCCGAGCCTGTCGAGACTGCATATTATAAGCAAATCACCCTTGCGAAGCATAGGTGCTGTGTCATCAGTACCCACAAGGAGATTATAATACAGCCTGTTGAAGTCCTTGCCACTTTGCTTGTCAGCGAATATCAGCTTATCATCAGATATGTACTCCCTCAGTTGAGCGAGTTGTCTTTCGAGACTCTGGTCTGCGCTTGATACTCTGCAATAACCGTATATCATATCTATACTCCTTTCCGTAAAACATCATTCCGTTTATGGACAGTCCGCAAACCTACTCCGAGGTTTTGCGGACACCAGATTTGCCTTATACAATCACATTTAAAGCGTTCCGTTAAAGTACACTTTTGCGGAATGACAACGACCGTCAAAGCCCTAAATCACGCTGTTTTGTATATGAATAAATAGTGTGAGCAAAATCGCTTCCGATATAGGTACTGAAGAACTGGCGCACATGGAGATGATAAGTGCAATACTCTATCAGCTGACCCGCGGGCTTTCGATGAAAGAGATAAAGGAGAGCGGGTTTGACACTTATTTTGT
>AUXO016457046.1_pt1 | contig 15611 bp, 13 predicted proteins | sample 768731 | NCBI WGS metagenome assembly AUXO01 (sample SAMN02715735, study PRJNA202380) | gut metagenome | biome: sheep rumen | host: Ovis aries | place: New Zealand: Palmerston North
CGGATCTCCTGGTCCGTTTCTTTTTGGCTGAAAGCTTGAAACAGGTCTTCTGCATAATGGAACGGGACGATCGCATCACCTGTTCCATGTACCAGAAGAACACTGCCGTTGTATTTCGACACTTCACTCAGCGCATCCATATGCATGACACATCTGGCGTAATCACCGGAAAGCTTCAGTCTGCCTGCTTCCAGTACATCAGGTACATTTTCCGGATCAAATCTCAGTATCTGCATCGAGCCTTTTCTCGCATCATCAGGGATGCATACAGCAGGATAGAACATGATTAGTCTGCTGACCTGGGACTGCAGCTGTGCAGCAGTCAGTCCGGCCACAAAACCGCCCTGTGAAAGACCCATCAGAACCAGTTTGTTCATATCGATCGCAGGTCTTGTCTTCAGTTCATTGATCACAGCTTTCAGATCCTCGACCTCTGTGAGAACTGTCATGTCCATCATTGTTCCGTCACTCTGCGTTTCATATCCGCCGCCGATAAAGTCGAAAGTAAAAGCAGCGAATCCGTGTTCTGCAAGACGCTGGGCATAAGGCGCGGTACTGCGCTGGTCAGCAGTAAAGCCATGGCAGATGATAACTGGTATCTGTTTGGTGCATACCTTGTCATTTCTGCGGTATGCCGTACAACGGATCTTCATTCCGTCTCTTTGTACAATAAAAGGCAGTGTGTTGACTTTCATATAACCCCCTAAAAGAAAGAGCAGATCATTCTCTGCCCTTTCATCATAATATGTTTTTAGTCACTCAGTAACTGTTATTACTGATTATCTGCTGTTACAGCATTAGCTGCTGTACGGCCGGATACAAAGATCTCAACGATCGCATTTCCGCCCAGACGGTTGCCGCCATGGATACCGCCTGTAACTTCACCTGCAGCATAGAGGCCTTCGATCACATTTCCGTCAGCATCGAGTACATGACGATCTGTATCTACAACAACGCCGCCCATTGTATGGTGTGTTGAAGGAGCCATCAGACGTACTGTAACAAGTGTATTTTCCAGATCATAGGAGTCAACTTTGTATGTACCGTCTTCGTTCTTTTCAACGTTGCCGACAGTTCTGGAAGCGATAGCCTTCGGAGCATCTTCGAATTCACCCTGTCCCATGACAGCCATGTCATATTTGGTCAGTGTATCGATAACTGTTTCAGCATCACATTCAGCACCGATTTTTTTGAGCAGAGCGCCAAGCTCTTCAGCATTTGCATGAACTCTGTAGTATCTGCCTTCGAAGTCGCCTTCATCAAGCTGTTTCGGAGCAGGCATCATCTGTTCAGCATTGTAGATCTCAATGAAGACACCCTTTGTGCCGTTGACTTCCATACCGTTTCTGAATTCAGCGAGTGACAGAACATCACGTTCGGAGCCTTCATCTACGAATCTCTTTCCTGTGAAAGGATTGATCCATGCTGCATAGTTGCCGCCGCCGAATGCCAGGTCGCCATTGTCAACCCAGGAGATCGGCATCAGCTGTGTGAAGCCCATACCGGTTACTGCAGCGCCGGCTTCCTGAGCCATTTCAATACCGGAACCTACCAGTGAGGAACGGTTTGTTGTCTGTGTATTCTTTGTCAGATATTCAGGTGACCAGTAAATGTTCTCATCAAGAACAAGCTGGATGTTTGCTGCAAAGCCGCCTGTTGCCAGGATAACACCCTTGTTTGCATGAGCAGTAACAGGTGTGCCGTCATACATTTCAGCCTTAACGCCGGTAACCTTTCCGTCTTCAACGATCAGGTCAGTAGCTGTTGTGCGCTTCATCAGCTGGTTCTCTTCGTTAGCATTCAGGAAAGCTGTCATAGGAGCAACAAAATATGTTCCCCAGCGTCCGCCGTAAGATTCAGTCTTTCCATCGCCGTCTGTATCAACTTCTGCACCGATGAATTCATTTTCTCTGTACCAGAGAGCGCCGATCAGTGTAGGCTGTGTATCTTCAATGAATGTGGAACCCATGGATTCGAGCCAAGGCTTCAGATCCTGACCATCATCAATGAACTGGCTGACGAGATCAACGTCGCCATAGATCCACTGTGACTTATCAGCAGACTGTCTCAGACCGCCGTAATATGTCTGGAATTTGTGGAGATTCAGTGTGGAGAACAGTGTCAGTTCGGATTCAGGTGTTCCTGCATCCAGCTTCGGCTGTGCCCATGCAAGATAAGCTGTGATCTCCTGCTTCAGTTCTTTCAGGATCGGCAGATAATCAGCGTGAACACCATGCTTGGAGAGTTCATTGATATCACCGATGACATATTCATTGTCAACATAGTAAGCTTCATCGAATTCTGCTTCATTCCAGTTCAGGATCGTCTTCAGTTCGTTGATGCATCCGTTGACAGACTTGACCTTGTTGTATGTATTTCCGTCAAAACCTGTGCCTGTTGTTGCATCAGGATCTGCAGGATCCCATACCAGATAAGGCATAACAGACTGATACTGTCCGCCGGAAACCAGCGTGTTTCCGCCTACTTCAGCATTCTGTTCGATTACCAGAACTGTTTCTCCGTTCTGAGCAGCCTGAGCTGCAGCAGCGATACCGGCACCGCCTGCACCGACAACTACAACATCCCATGTTCCTTCAACAGGTTCGCCTGCAGCCGGAGCAGCAACTGCCTTGGAGAATTCAGAAGCATTGACGCCTGCTTCAGCAGCAGCTGCATTTACAGCTTCCTTCAGAGCTCTGCTTGAGAAAGTAGCACCGGAGACATTGTCAACACCGGAACCGCCAGCTTCAAGCATCTGAGGGATCATGATGTCGAATGCGACTGTACCGACATGATCTGTTTCACCGCTGGATGTAACTTCCAGTCCTGTCAGCTTGCCGTTTTCATCGATCGTAGCAGATACTTCAACAGGTCCGTTGTAGCCTTCGCCCTTGCCTGTATATGTGCCTGCCTTGACTTCAGCTGATGTTTCTTCAGTCTTTCCTTCAGCCTGTGCCAGTGCAGAAGCTGCAGCTTCTTTAACAGCATTGGATGTTAAAGTAGCACCGGAAACTCCGTCGATCTCACCGGAACCTGCTTCAAGAACCTGTTTTGTCAGTTCTTCAAGAGCAGCACCGCCAACTGTAGGAGTTTCTTTTTCGCCTTCGATCTTGACATCTGTAACAGCATTTTTGTCAGTTGTGACTGTAACTGTTACTGGACCGCCAAAACCTTCAGCAGTTGCAGAATACGTTCCTGCTGTGTACTTTCCGGCTTCTTCCTGGGCAGGTTCATTGCTCTGTGAAGAGCAGGCTGCCATAGAAGCGGAGAGCAGGACAGCAGAAAGCAGTTTGAGTGATTTCTTCATTTCCTTTCCTCCTATGAATTGTCAAAGTTTTGACAATTATGTATTATAATTAAAAACCCTGTACTTGATACAGGGTCAATACAAATCACTAGCACGGGGGCGGTTTATGAACATTAAATATTTATCTCTGCTGACAGGGATCAATGCAGAAACGATTCGTTCCTACAGAGTCAAAGGACTGCTGAAACCGGTGCAGGGACATAACGGTTATTATAGCTACAATCTTGAAGACTACATCACGCTGATCCATCTGCGGAAGCTCCGCAGTTTCAGCATAGGCATGGATATGATCAGCCGCTACTATATGACTGATGACGAAAACGAACTGATCTCAATCATCGATGAAGAGCAGTCTGAACTGCGCAAGCAAATGGCTCAGATGGAGCTGGAACTGAGACTTCTTGAGTTTGAGAAACGTCATATCCTGCAGGTTGGTGAAAACGGTCAGAATATTTATCTGCTGGATCCGATCGATGAGAAAATTGATTACTACGGTCTCTATGATTCCGATCATATCAGATCTTCCATTGAACTTTATCCTGACATTTATGCTTACACAAGTCCTACCCTGCTGATCTCAAAAGAGATCCTGAACGGACAGTGCACAGACCGTATCATACCGATCAAAGCAGGCATTGGTACGTACATGCATGTTATCAACGAAAATCATATTCCGATGCCGACGAATGATTATGTAATCATCCCAAAAGAAAAATGTCTCTGTCAGATCATCACTTTATCAAAACTTGACCAGATGAATCTGATGATGCTGAAACCGCTCATGGATTATGCGAAAGAAAACAGATACGTATTTATCAGCGATACCACCGGATACCTTCTGCGGGTACAGATCAAGAATGAACAGATGCTGTTCCGGTTCAGGATCAGAGCAGCTGTCAGAAAAGAAGATTAAAGAAAACGGCCTGGGCCGTTTTTATCACTATTTTGCTGAATCAAGCGCAGCAGCTGCAGCTTCTTTAACAGCGTTTGATGTGAATGTTGCGCCGGATACGCCGTCGATCTCAGCTGAGTTAGCTTCTTTGAGCTGTCCTGCAAGCTGTTCGAATGCTGCCTGACCGACATCAGGTGTTTCCTGTTCACCTTCGATGACAGCTTCTGTGATGGTTCCGTTGTCGAGCGTCAATGTAACCTTTACGTCTCCTCCGAATCCCACTGCTGTTCCGGAATATTCACCTGTAGGACCTTTCGGTTCAGTTGAAGAACTGCTTGAACCGCAGCCTGCTAATCCAAGGCACAAAAGTGCGCTGATCAGTAACTTTGTTGACTTCATAATTTCTCTCCTTATCCTATAGATGTTATTATAAATATTTTTTTCTGATATGCATTATATGTAATCTGAGACTGAAGCAGAAGAAAACCTCAGGCATGCCTGAGGTTCCGTTTTCGGTAAATGATGATTACTTAGCCATTGCAGCTACTTCAGCAGCGAAGTCATCAACTCTCTTTTCGATTCCTTCACCAACCTTGTAGCGTACGAATTTAACTACTTCAGCACCGTTTTCCTTGAGGTACTGTCCGCACTTCTGATCCTGATTCAGGAAGAAGATCTGATCAACCAGGCACATTTCCTGGAGGGACTTGGACAGACGGCCTTCAACAATACCAGCCTTGACCTTTTCAGGCTTGTTAGCCAGTGTTTCGTCATTGTTGACCAGTTCTGTCTGGATCTGACGCTCATGTTCAACGATGTCAGCCGGCATATCCTTGCGGGATACATATGTCGGTGTCATGGAAGCAACCTGCATTGCCATGTTCTTGGCAATCTGAGCATCCTGTGTTCCCTTAACAACTGTCAGAGCAGAGATCTGACCGCCGTTGTGCATGTAAGTTCCGAAGATCTCGTCATCATTCTTTTCAACGATTTCGAAACGGCGCAGCTTGATCTTTTCACCGATGATCGCTGTAGCGTTGACAACAGCATCATTCAGTGTTCCTTCGCCAACTGTCAGTGCCAGAGCTTCATCAACTGTCTTGGCATTGCTGTCAAGGATCGCGTTGACTGCTTCGTCAAGCAGAGCCAGGAACTTATCGTTCTTAGCAACGAAGTCTGTTTCGGAGTTGATTTCAACAACAGCAGCTCTGTTGCCTTTTACGACAACCTTGGAGAGACCTTCAGCAGCAGTGCGGCCCTCTTTCTTGGCAGCTTTGGAAATACCTTTTTCACGGAGCCAGTCGATAGCCTTCTTAACATCACCCTCGCATTCAACAAGAGCCTTTTTGCAGTCCATCATTCCTGCTCCGGTCAGTTCACGTAATTCTTTTACCTGTGCAGCTGTAATAGCCATGATTTAAGCCTCCTTCTTTACTTCTGCAGGTGCAGCAGCTGTTTCTGCAGCCGGTGCAGCCTGACGAGGTGCACGATTGTCATTCTTCTTGAAGACACGGCGTTCACCGTTGTTGTTGAAATTTCCGCCTCTGCGGTTCTGCATCTGCTGACGGCGTTCTTCATATCTCTGACGACGCTTTCTTTCATATTCAGCAGCCTGCTGTTCAACGTTGATCATGACATCCTTCATTGTGATATCATTTTCTGCTTCTTCTTCCTGATAAGCTGTTTCCAGGACACCGCCCTTTGCTTCAACGATAGCATCAGCAATTACGCTGACCATCAGTTTGATGGAACGTACTGCGTCATCGTTTGCAGGGATCGGGTAGTCTACGGAGTTCGGATCTGCATTTGTGTCGATCAGAGCAAATACAGGAATGTGCAGCTTCTTAGCTTCTGCAACAGCATTGTGTTCTTCCAGAGGGTCAACCACAAATACTGCATCAGGGAGCTTCTTCATTTCCTTGATACCGCCAAGGAAGTTGTCCAGACGTTCCTTCTTCTTGAGCATCTGGCTCTGTTCTTTCTTTGTGTAAACAGACAGTGTACCGTTTGCTTCCATCTCTTCGATGTCAACAAGCTTCTTGATGGATTTCTGGATCGTACGGAAGTTTGTCAGTGTTCCGCCCAGCCATCTCTGGTTTACATAGAAGCTTCCGGAACGGAGTGCTTCTTCCAGAACAGCAGCCTGAGCCTGCTTCTTTGTACCGACAAACAGCACTTTTCCGCCGTTTTCTGTCAGTTCTTTCAGTGCAGCATAAGCTACATCAAGCTGTTCCTGTGTCTTTGCCAGGTCGATGATGTACACACCGTTCTTGGATGTGTAGATGTAGGGACGGTACTTCGGATTCCATTTTCTTGTCTGGTGACCGAAGTGAACTCCGTTCTCCAGCATTTTCCTCATAGAAACAACAGTCATTTTTTATTTACCTCACTTTCCGTTGTTTTCCGCCACAGTTTCGAACGCCGTCAACCTGAAGCAGGCTATTTGATTCCTCATCAGGCACGGGACAGCGAATCCGCTGTGTGAGAAGTACATCTTCACGCGTAAAAACCCGCATAAAAAGATGCCGATTAATAGAATAGCACAACCGGCATCCTGCGTAAATATATTTCGATATCTTTCGGTGCAAATCTTGAGCATGAGATTCGTGTTCAGAGCGGCTTTTTCCTACGGTCGAAGAGAAGAACGGGATCACTGTTCATGTATGACAGAAATCCCGTTTCTGGTGATCTTAATGTGTTATTCTTCTGCACCGTAAAGGGCGTAATATGCTTTGAGGCGTTCATTCAGATCGTCATCCAGCATACCCTTCTCCTGAAGGATCTCAACGACTTCAGGCATCGAAACGATTGCAGCTGTCTCAAAGCCGTACAGTTCAGCAACTTCTTTGAGTGCAGTTGTGGTTCCCTTGCCTCTTTCATGACGGTCAAGAGAGACCATCAGTCCGACGATCTTCACGTCTGCCTGAGCTCTGACGATCGGGACAGTCTCTTCCATGGACTTGCCGGATGTAGTGACATCTTCGATCATAACGACTCTGTCACCATCCTTCAGTTTAGAACCGAGGAGAATACCTGTATCGCCATGATCCTTGACTTCTTTACGATTTGTGCAGTAACGGACTTCCTTGCCGTACAGTTCATAGATTGCCATTGCAGTTGCTACTGCCAGGGGAATTCCCTTGTAAGCAGGTCCGAAAAGCACGTCAAATTCAAGACCGAATCTGTCGTGGATCGCACGTGCGTAATAGCATGCCAGATCATGGAGCTGTCTGCCTGTGACATAAGCTCCTGCATTCATAAAGAACGGTGATTTTCTTCCTGATTTTAATGTAAAGTCTCCGAATTTCAGTGCCTGGCACTCCAGCATGAATTCAGTAAATTCCTTTTTGTATTCCTGCATCAGTTCATCATCCCTTCAATCAATTCATATGTTTCCTTCGGATCAGCAGCTCCGGTAATGGAACGGCCGACAACAAGCATTGAAGACCCCTGCTCTTTTGCGTATGCAGGTGTTGCAACACGTTTCTGGTCATTCACATTATCGTCTGCCAGACGGATACCGGGTGTTACGATGCAGAAGTCTTCGCCGCATGCTTCACGGATCGCTTTTGCTTCATGAACAGAGCAGACAACGCCATCCAGTCCGGCTTCTTTTGCATTGAGGGCATATTTGACAACTGTATCCAGTACTTCTCCTTCAATGCCCAGTTCATTGTTCATGGCTTCTTTGGAAATCGATGTCAGGATCGTAACGCCAAGCAGCAGAGGACGCTGTCCTTCAGGAGCTCCGGCATCAAGGCCTTCCCTTGCGGCTTTCATCATGGCAATTCCGCCGGCGCAGTGAACATTCGTCATGTCAACGCCAAGCTTTGCCAGATTCTTCATGCCGCCTTTTACGGTATTCGGAATATCATGTAATTTCAGATCAAGGAAGATATGGTGGCCCATTGCCTTGACTGTTTCAACAATGGACAGACCTTCTGCATAGGTAAGCTCCATGCCGATCTTGACCCATACAGGCTCATCAAACTTCTTGAGGAAGTTTACGACTTCTTCCTTGGATGAAAAATCCAGTGCGATAATTGTTTTGCTCATAAAAGACTCCTTCCTATTGCTTCTTTTACTGACTGATAACCATATTTCTCCAGTACACGCGGAAGATCTTCTATGATCTTCGGACAGATGTACGGATCGTGGAAATTGGCTGAACCTACTTCAACAGCTGATGCACCGGCATACAGGAATTCCAGTACATCTTCTGCACACATGATGCCTCCGACGCCGATGATGGGAATATTGACTGCTTTTGCTGTCTGATAAACCATTCTGATGGCAACAGGCTTGACGGCAGGACCTGACAGACCGCCTGTCGTGTTTGCAAGAACAGGTTTTGCTGTTTTCAGATCGAGTCTCATGCCAAGCAGCGTATTGATCATGACGAGACCGTCTGCCCCTGCTTCTTCAACAGCTTTGGCGATCTCTACAATGTTCGTAACATTCGGGGTCAGCTTGACATATACTGGCTTTTCAGAAACCTCCTTGGCCATACGCGTCACCTGAGCAGCAAGTTTCGGATCCGTTCCCAGACCGATTCCGCCATGCTTGACGTTGGGACAGGAGATGTTCAGTTCATATGCCTTAACGACGGGTGAAGAATTCATCTTTCTGATGACTTCCACATAGTCCTCTTCTGTCGCTCCGGCAACGTTGGCGATGATTTCCGTATCGTACTGTGCCAGCCATGGCAGTTCTTTTTCAACAATATAATCTACGCCGTGATTCTGCAGACCGATCGCATTCAGCATGCCTCCCGGTGTTTCAGCGATCCTGGGAACAGGATTGCCGATGCGTTCTTTCGGGGTCGCGCTTTTGATCGCGATGCCTCCGAGCAGTGACAGATCGTACAGCTCGGCAAATTCTCGTCCGTAGCCGAAGCATCCGCTGGCGGGAATCACAGGATTCTTCAGATGCAGGCCAGGAAGGTCAACTCTCAGATCCATCAAAGCACCACCTTTCCGATCTCAAAGACAGGTCCGTCTTTGCAGACACGCACTGTATCTCCTTCCGGAGTCTTCGCAACACATCCCATGCAGGCGCCGATCCCGCAGGCCATGCGTTCCTCCAGAGATACATATCCATGTTCAAAATAAGCACCGACTGCTCTCAGCATTCCTAAAGGTCCGCATGCCATTGCAGTCTGTTCTTTGGAAATGCCGTGTTCCTGGATCGCATCCATGACAGTTCCTTTGACACCGCATGATCCATCCATGGTTGCGATGATCACTTCTGCCTTCAGAGATTCCAGTTCCTCTTTTGCGAAGATCTGATTTTCCGAGGCAAATCCAAGTACTGCTGTAACGTGATGTCCCTTCATAATATGCTGTTTTGCTGTTTCGATCAGCGGCGGAATTCCGACGCCTCCGCCAATCAGCACAACATCTTCATCAACGACAGGAAATCCGTGTCCGAGCGGTCCGAAGATATCAAGCTTCTCACCTGCCTGCAGCTTTGAGAGCACACGGGTACCGTCTCCGGCTATACGGTAGATCAAAGAAATATGATGATCATCACGTACCTGTGATACAGAGATCGGACGTCTGAGGAAATAACCGGGAACCAGTATCTGAACAAACTGTCCGCAATGCGTATCCGCCGCGATCTCGGTTTCCAGTTCCATCCGCATGATGTCAGGAGCGATCATGATCTGCTCCTTGATCAGCGCGGCATCACTTCTCATTTCTGATCTCCTGTTCAAACGGTGCAAAACCGAATGCACGTTTGATAACAGCCTTGCGTACAAGTACGCCGTTGGACATCTGAGGGAAAATACGGCTCTTCGGTGCTTCTACCAGATCCGTATCGATCTCCACACCGCGGTTGACCGGAGCCGGATGCATAACGATCGCAGTATCCTTCATTCTTGCATAGCGGTCTTTGGAAAGTCCGTACTGCTTCAGATACATTTCATCGCTCATGCCTGCCAATGCAGCGCCGCGTTCTTTCTGTATTCTGAGCATCATGACAACATCTGCATTAGGGATCGCTTCATCGAAATCCACTGCTTCAAATCCTTCGCGTTCCCATTCTTTGGGTCCTGCAAAGCGCACGGTTGACCCGAGTTTTTCGAGTGCTTCCTTATTTGATGATGCGACACGGCTGTGCAGGATATCGCCGCAGATAACAACATTCAGGCCCTTCAATGTTCCGAACTCGCGGTACATTGTCAGCAGGTCCAGAAGACACTGTGTAGGATGGTCACCTGCACCGTCTCCGGCATTCAGAATGGGAATATTGACATTCTCAAGCTGTTTATAATACGCATCCTGAGGATGACGGATAACGACCGCGTCATATCCGATGGATTCCAGTGTTTTGACAGTGTCATACAGACTTTCACCTTTTGTGACAGAGCTGCCGGATACCGCGATATCAGCGGTTTTGCAGCCAAGCTGAAGTTCTGCACTTTCAAAAGAGTAATGCGTCCTCGTTGATGCTTCAAAAAAGAGATTAGCAACAAGGGCCTTGGAACAGGGCAGCTGCCAATCTCTATAAGTATCATGGAACAATAAAGCATCATTGAGGATCTGTACAATATCCGTTACGCCAAGATCACGCATGGACAGCAATGAGTATCTGTTCATAAATCCTCCGTTCTTTTACCTGTTGTGATTATACAGGACTGTACAGATATTGCAAGGTCATTCAGAATGAAAGTTTTTTCACGGAACAGATCAGTTCTGTGAGGAGGAATGCGGATGTGCTTTATCAACCACCTTGCGCAGACGATCTTCTGTGACATGTGTATAGATCTGCGTGGTAGACAATGTTTCGTGGCCGAGCAGTTCCTGCACGATCCTCAGATCTGCTCCATTGTCCAGAAGGTGCGTTGCAAAGCTGTGGCGTATCATATGCGGATGAACATGTACCGGAAGTCCGGCTTTTTCACCTGTGCTCTCGCACAGCATCTGGATCATGCGTACAGAAACAGGTTTCCCCTTCTGATTGACAAACAGGAAATCGTGATCTTCTTTCATGTAGAGCGGACGTACTTCCCTGATGTAGGCAGCCAGCAGCTGACCTGCTCTGGGATAGAAAGGCACCATTCTTTCCTTGCTTTCCTTTCCGATCACGCTCAGATAGTGTTCTGTCAGATGGATGCGTGAAAGCTTCAGGCCGGCACATTCACTGACACGCAGGCCGCATGCATACATTGTTTCAAGGATGCAGCGGTCCCGTACTTCGGAAGGTTTGCTGAGATCAAAACTGTTCAGCATCGTTTCCATCTGGTCAAATGTCAGAAATTCCGGCAGCTTCCTTCTGGCAGAGGCGCCGTGCAGTCCCTGCAGAGGATTGTTGATTACACCGTGATATTGATACAGGTATTTATAAAAAGAACGAAGCGAAGACAGATGCCTTGAATAACTGGCATTGGACAGCCTGCTGCCTGTGATGTCTCCGCTTCTGAGTTTTGTGATATACGTACTGATCTCAGTCTTCGTGACATCTGCCGGTGATTCAATGCCTTCAGCCTGCAGGAAATCAAGGAAACCTCTGATATCCCTGCGGTATGCATCCTGCGTATCTTCACTTCCTGTATGGGCTAATGCAATATGATGCAGAAAGCCTTCCAGCATTTCATCATAATCTGCCATCCTGAATCATCTCCGTGATCAAAGGCAGCGACTGCTTTGCGTACGCTTCTTTGCGTTCTTTCTTCTTTACTTCATGGTTCAGATGGAATATGCCGAAATTTGCGTTCATCGGTTGGAAATTCTCAGGTGAAGCATGCGTAATATAGTGCGACATAGCGCCGATCATTGTTTCAGGTCCCGGTTCAACCAGAGGCTCGCCTTTCAGCAGATGCGCCATATTGATGCCTGCCAGCATTCCGGATGCGGCAGATTCGATATATCCTTCCACACCGGTGATCTGTCCGGCAAAGAAGAGATCATCCCTTGCTTTTGTCTGGTAAGTAGCCCTCATACAATTCGGTGAATTGATATATGTATTACGGTGCATGACGCCATAGCGCACAAATTCACAGTTTTCCAGTCCCGGGATCATGCGGATCACCTGGCGCTGGGCAGGCCATGTCAGGTGTGTCTGGAAGCCTACTATATTATAGAGGCTGGCCTCAGCATTATCCTGTCTCAGCTGTACGACCGCATACGGGCGGGCATCTCCCAATCCGAGGCCGACCGGCTTGAGCGGACCGAACAGCAGTGTCTGTCTCCCACGCTTTGCCATGACTTCAAAAGGCATGCATCCTTCAAAATAGACTTCCTGCTCAAAGTCACGGATCTTCACGGTTTCCGCAGTGATCAGAGCGGCATAAAACCGATTGAACTCATCTTCTGTCATCGGACAGTTGATGTAGTCGGCTGAGCCTTTATCATATCTGGATTTGCGGTAAGCCTTCGTCATATCGATCGATTCTGCCGTGACGATCGGTGCTTCCGCGTCATAAAAGTAACAGTACTTTTCATCAAGGAGTTCCCTGATCGGCTTCATCATAGCTTCTGATGTCAGCGGACCTGTCGCAATGATCACCGGACCATCAGGGATCTCATTCATTTCACGTGTTTCAAACGTGATATTCGGATCGGACATCACTGCGTCTGTGACAGCCTGTGAGAACTTTTCACGGTCCACTGCCAATGCGCTGCCTGCAGGCACCTTATTGGCATCTGCTTTTTCCATGATCAAAGAACCGATCATCCTCATTTCCTGTTTGAGAAGACCTACTGCATTTGTCAGCGCATCGGACCGCAGAGAGTTTGAACATACCAGTTCTGCAAATGTATCGCTGACATGTGCCGGAGATTTGTGATCGGGCTTCATGTCGATCAGACGCACCTTGATGCCGCGCCTGGACAGCTGATATGCTGCCTCGCATCCGGCAAGACCAGCACCGATGACAACTGCCTCAATACTCATTTCGTGCTCCTTCTGCGGCCTCTGGCGGCAGGTTTCTTTTCAGATGATGAGCTTTTTGAAACGATCTCTTCACCTTCCAGTGTCTCCATGTAGCGGCATTTCGGGAAGTTTGAACAGCCGACAAAATACTTGCCGTATCTGGACTTGCGCTTCAGCAGTTCATTGCCGCACTTCGGGCACAGTTTTCCGATCGGCTCAGGCTTTTCCTTGTTTTCAACATTGATCTGCCTTGTATACTTGCAGGAAGGATATGTTGAGCAGGAAATAAATCTGCCGAATCTGCCGTTTCTGTACACCAGTTCATTTCCGCATTCCGGACAAAGTTCTCCGACTTTTTCCGGCTGCTTCTTTTCCATTTTTTCATAGGCTTCATCGAGAAGCGGCGTGAACTTATTCCAGAATGCCTGCAGCATTTCAAGTTCGTCTGCTTCACCTTCGGCGATTCTGTCGAGGTCGGATTCCATTTTCGCGGTATATTTCGTATTGATGATCGATGAGAAGTATTCATCAAGCTTTTCAACTGTCAGAATACCCTGCTCGGTCGGGAAGAACACCTTTGTCTTTGACTTTTCAGTTGACGGCTTCAGTTCTACATATCCTCTTGCCTGGATCGTATCGATGATCATGGCATATGTGGAAGGTCTGCCGATCCCGTCATCTTCCATCTGTTTGATCAGTCTGGCTTCTGTATAGCGTGCAGGCGGTTCCGTAAAGTGCTGGTTTGCTTTGAGCTCTTTTGCCTTCAGGATCTCTCCTTCGCTGAGGGCAGGAAGGATCGTATCCTTTGATGAATAATATGCACCGTATACTTTGAGCCATCCGTCAAACGTCTGTCTGCTTCCGGTAGCAGTAAAGTCATATCCGTTCTGTGAGATCGTGATGCTTTCACCGCTGAACTTTGCGGAAGACATCTGTGATGCGAGCGCACGGGCATAGATCAGTTTATACAGTCTGTACTGCTCACTGGTCAGATACTGTTTGATCGTTTCCGGATCATTTGCCAGATTCGTCGGACGGATCGCTTCATGGGCGTCCTGGGCATTGGCATCATTTTTTGCCGTATAGTGACCGGCATATTCTTTTCCGAATTCGGAATTGATCTTTGCGTGAGCTGCGCCGGTAAACACATCAGATAACCTGGTACTGTCGGTACGCATATACGTGATCAGACCTTCCTGACCGTTGCCGATGTCAATGCCTTCATAAAGCTTCTGTGCAACAGACATCGTGCGTTTTGCGGAGAAGCCCAGTTTTGTCGAGGCTTCCTGCTGCAGTGTAGATGTAATAAACGGTTTGAACGGCGCTATGGATTTGCTGGTATGCTTGATGCTTGTGACAGTGAAGTCACCAAGACATGCCTGATATGCTTTATCAGCCTCTTCCTGATTGCGGATCTCTGCTTTTTCACCGTTGATCTTTGTCAGTGAAGCGGTGAAATCCTTGCCGTCTTTATGGAATACAGCATCCAGTGTCCAGTATTCTTTGGGAATGAATGCTTTGATCTCTTTTTCACGCTCAACGATCAGCTTTAATGCAACAGACTGCACACGTCCGGCTGACTTTGATTTGATCTTGTTATTGAGCAGTTTTGACAGTTTGAAACCGATAATACGGTCAAGAATACGTCTCGTTTCCTGGGAGTGCACCAGGTCCATATCAATAGCTCTGGGCTGTGCAAATGCTTCGATAACAGCGTCATGGGTAATTTCATGGAATGTTACACGATCCTGAGCATTCTCATCCAAAGACAGTTCCTGAGCCAGATGCCATGAAATAGCCTCTCCTTCACGATCAGGGTCGGTTGCCAGAAATACTTTGTCAGCTTTTTTTGCCTGTTCCGTCAATTCCTTGACAACATCCTGTTTGTCCTTGGATACAACATAAGTCGGCACAAAACCGGCCTCGATATCTACACCAAGACCATCCTTGCCTTTGATTGCAAGATCCCTGATATGCCCTTTTGAAGACACGACAGTGTAGTCTTTTCCAAGATACTTCTGAATTGTCTTCGACTTAGAGGGCGACTCTACTATGACTAAATTCTTCATAAACAAATTACCTCAATCGGAACGCTACATAGGATATCTCAATTTATATATGTTTTGCAAGATGCTTTCAGAATTCTTCCAGTTGTTCCGTTTCATACAGCAGATTTGCGCCTTGCTGAACTAGCAGGCCGCATCCTCTGCCCATCTCATCATCAAACAGATGCGGGACACACCATACCTCTCTGTTCAGCTCCAGTGCTTCATTCACTGTCAGCATCGTCCCGGATCTGACTTTTGCCTGCGTTACGATGATCTTTCCGGAAAGTGCCGCAAGGATCCGGTTGCGCCAGGGAAAATGATGTTTCCGGACACCTGTTCGGTATGGATATTCGCTCAGGATCAGGTGGTCCTTTCTCATTGTCTGATACAGCGGTTCATTAACATAAGGATAGTGAACGGACAGGCCTGAGCCGATCACGCCGATCGTGTGGCCGCCGCTGCGGATCGCACTGCTATGAACGATCCC
>AUXO012377101.1_pt1 | contig 15609 bp, 23 predicted proteins | sample 768731 | NCBI WGS metagenome assembly AUXO01 (sample SAMN02715735, study PRJNA202380) | gut metagenome | biome: sheep rumen | host: Ovis aries | place: New Zealand: Palmerston North
TCCTAGATTCTATCGGAGGCTTCAAAAATATATCCAATAAAATCAACAAGCGGGTTGAGTTCGAAATCCCCCCAGACAGAGACGTGGACGGAAAATGTGCCGCTGTCGAATACTGGGTCAGAGACCTCGTCAACTACTTCTATGGAAGGCCAGTCGAACAACGCAACTTCAACTACCAATACTGGGATAAAGTCCGTAGGGAAGAATACGCCAAACTCAAAGCGGAATCAGAAGCCCGTTACCAAGACTACCTCAAACACCCAGAAAAGTACTTCGGGCCTCCCATTAGACTCGTCGAACCCCAGCTCTACCCGAATACCACCGTGGCCGTCATCCCCACCAGCAAACCCGTAGGACTCGCCTTCGCACTCAAATTCCTCGATACAGAACCCCTGAAATCAACATCCTTCCGTAAAGGCAAGAAATGAACAAGGCACTATCAAAACAGGTAAAACCCCAGGACGAAGACCCCCTCCTCCAAGAAAGCAGGAACGCCTTCATCCATGAACAGGAATGCAAACTGAGCGAACAACTCAGGGTCTCCGCAGTGACCCAGACCTTCACCGTCCAGATGACCGAAGCATGCGAAAAGTTCTCCCACCTGATAGATGAAATACTCCAATACGAGAAATTCTTCCGCCTACGGTTCAGCTTCTTCCCCAAAAGCATAGTCCTCGAAGTTCAACCCTACTGGGGTATATCCACATGGACATTCCACCCCCTCAAATACGGAACCGACGATTTTTACCATTTCGCATCCTGCATTATACAGAAGGACGAGAACGGCGTGTTCAAACCCTATATGGAAATCCTCGATAGCGGCTACGTCGTCTCGGGCAAGGCTGAAGTCTGCAACAACGGTTTCAAATACCTCAAATATTTCACAAGGAAATACACCCACAAGTGGATGGAAAAGGCCCTCAGGAAAGAACTGAAACGCTGTATCGCAAACAAACGGTTCGAAGCCGATGCCCGTGTCGACGCCGTCTCCTAAAGGGATGTGTAATATGCCATCTAACTTCACTATACCAAAGGCATCCAAGAAAAGTCTACAGAAACTACTAGAAATTCTATCAAAACCTTGCGAACACTACCACGGTAACCGAGCAGAGGACTTCAAAAAGTGCTTCGACATTGAATCGGAGTACTGTTGGCGTTATGCCTACTTGATGCTCCTTGGCATGAAGAAACGTAATCTGGAATACGGCGAGCGGCACCATATAGTGCCCTTTGCCCTGTACGTAATGGAAAACCATAAGGTTAAATACCGTGAGACCAGATATGCAAGCGAAAATAATCTGAGCGTTCTCACTTACCAAGAACATACATACGCCCATTATTGTGCCGCAATGTGCGGTATAGGCCCAATGAAAGGAAAAATGGCAAAAGCCTTCTTCCAGATGTATGGAACCCGCCCTAAAAACATGCACGAGACTGAGGATATTCTTGCCGCCATCTCCAAATCAGAGTTCGAGTTCGTAAGAAACCTTGTACCCCATATAGCACGGGTTTCTAGCGAAGGGCGAACGCATTCGTGGGAAGACCCCATACAGGCTAGAAAGGATTACTATTACGCAAATCAAGATGAATGCAATGAAAGGTCCCGCAAGTATTACCAGGCCCATCAAGAGGAAATTAGGGAAAAAGGACGTAACTATTACAAATGCAATGCAGAGGAACGGAAGGCGTATAGCAAGAAATACTATCACGAGAATATAGAGAAATGCAATGAACGTTCCCGAAAGTACAACGCAGAACATAGGGAAGAACTCAATGCAAAAAGCAGAGAGTATGTACGAACGCATCAAGATGAAATCAAGGCGTACCGAGAAGCTCATAAAGAGGAACGCAAGGAATATGGCAAACAATACAGAGAAGCCCATCGAGAGGAACTCAGGGAAAGAAGCTTGGATTTCTACCACACCCATAAAGAGGAATTAGATGCCAAAAGCAAGGCGTACCAAGCAGCCCATAAAGAGGAACGAGCGGCATACGCCGTAGAGTACTACAAAGCAAATAAAGATAAACGGCTGGCATACTCCGCAAAGTACTACAACGAAAACAAAGATAAAATCCAGGCCAGAGAAAAAGCGTATAGGGAAAAGCATGCCGATGAAATCAAGGCAAGACAGAAAGCGTATCGGGAAGCCCATAGAGATGAACTTAATGCAAAACAAAGACAGTTACGTGCCGAGATGAAAGCGGCTGGTTATAAATTCCTTAAAAACCCTGCCACTGGCAAAAAAGAATGGGTTTTTGTCGGCCTATAGATAAAAAACCCCCACCCCCAAAAATTTTTTCAAACCCCCTACCCCCCTACCAAAAATTTTTTAAAGGGGGAGGGGGCCTTTTCATATATTTTTTTCTATTTTTATGCCCCCAGTTTTGGATTTTGATTTTTTGATATGCTGTTGATAACTTGTTGATAGCATGTTGATATCATGTTTGTTTCAAGTTGAAACATTGGTCGAGGCAGGGTCGGAACCTGGGTCGGAACATGGGGTGTGAACCCCCTGGTGTGAACCCCCTGGTTCGGAACCCCTGGTTGTGAACCCCCTGGTTCGAAACCTAAGATACTAAAAAACAAAAAGTACCTGGCTTATCAAATATCAAATTACCCCACCCCTATACCCCTTACGGGCCACCCCCTAAAACGACCCCGTCACGTCCCAACATAGGTTATCACCCCACTGAGATGGGGGCGTGACCACCCTATATTAAGGGGTGTCCCAAGGCAATGAAGCCAAGGGGATTTCACAAGGTGGTGAATATGACATGGAAGATGACTGCGAGTCAGTTCAAGGAATTTGCAAGCCTGCGTCGCAAGAAGACAGGCGACCAAGTTATCCACAGCATTAAAAGCATAGCCCTCGAGGGGGCACCCGGAATGGGTAAGACCTCGGTTATCCGTTCTCTCGGAACGGATTGGGAGTTGCCCGTGATTACTGTCGCTATTAACCAGTGGGTTAATAGTGCGGACATTGTAGGCTTTGCCTACAAGGGACGCATGGGCGATACGGGTGGCTTCGAGATTGCAGGCGAAGACGACATCCCTGCATGGTTGCCTGTTTACAGGGTGAACCCTGCGAACAGGGAGGAGCGGGTGGAAACGAGCGACAAGACCAAGGGGTGGCCGGTTTGGAAAGACGAAAACGGTCAGGCAAAACCGCATCCCGCAATCGTCTTGCTTGACGAATTTTCTGCGGCTCGCCCCGCAGTTCAATCTGCATTTTTGTCGGTGGCGATTGACAAGGTGGTCAAGAATTTCCGTTTGGATGCGGATACCAATTTCTTTATCGCGTTTAATTCCTGCGATAGGGCAGGATTTGAATCCCAAAATAATGAAATTAGTGCCGCACTTGTCGGGCCGAACGGGCGTTTTGACTGCATTGAACTTGTGTATGAAGACGCAGCGGTTCGGGATGCAGTTCTCGCTAATCCGAACATTTCTGATTTTTGGAAGCAATTTACTTCCAAGAAGTTGGCGGATTTGAAAATCTGCAATGACGATATCCCCAATGATTACAACAGTTGTGGGCGAACTTATGAGTCGCTCATGCTTGATTTGAGCAATGGCGGTTATGATTCCAAGAATTTCCCCAATATGGCGGAAATGATTGTGAAAATCAACTTTGACGGCTCGCCGAAACTTGCGGAACAGTTCATTATCGAAGTCAAAAACTTCGATATTCCTACGGGAATTGATTTCCTGAACGGAACCGCCGTTCCGAAAGATTTCGCTGATGCGATTGTGGGAATCAAGGCAATGGGAACTTTGTTCGGATTCCGCAACAGGGCAAAAGAAAAAGTGATTTCCCCGAATGAAATTGAAGCCTTGAAAGAATATCTTTCCAAAGATTATCCGACAGGCTCCAAAAAGGCTGACGGAACTCCGATTATCGGTTCTCAAAAGGAACTTTACATGACGATGAAAGTCGCTCTTCTCAGGGAATGTCTTGAAACTCGCAAAGAATTCAAGTTCGTAGCGGATACAATCAAATCTTTTGATGAACCTGCTGACGAAGACGATAACGAAGACGAATTCTAAAAAGGGGGGCGAAAGCCCCCTTTTCTTTTAACTCAAACAAAAACAAAACACAAAACAAAATGAGGTAATATCATGGCTAAAAACACTCCCAATTCTTGGAAAATTTCCGCCGCAAAACTCGGCTTGAAAATCTACAAGAGAAAATAGAAACGAAAATTCACCACCAAAACAAACAAAGGGAAGCCGAAAGGCTTCCCTTTTTAATTTCCCGCCAAAGATAATCAACTTAGGTTATCACCCGTTTTCTGGCTGAAGCTTCCGAATAATCCATTCTTTTCGTGGATATAATCCATCTGTTTCTGTCTTCTTTTGTAAACTAGAATTTACACAAAAGTTTAGAAAGATGTTGCTCGCTCTCTTTTAATTATGTATATTTGTATTGTGTTCAATGGTGAACACTCTAAAATTGGAGTAGGTTATTATGGCAAAAAACGGAACGAAAACGCCTAATTCTTGGAAGATTTCAGCGGCAAAAATGGGATTGAAGATTTACAAAAGGGGATAAAAACAATGGGCATAAACAAGTTTGAAACAAAAGGTTTTAAGGTAGGGGATAAAATCCGCATTATTGAAATGGTGGGTGAGCCACAATATAGCGGAAAGGTCGGAACGATTGAACATATAGACGATTTAGGTCAGTTGCATGGCTCTTGGGGTGGTCTAGCGGTTCAAGCGGACAAAGACAAGATAGAAAGACTCTAACCTATATGGGGCACCAAAGCGGTGCCCTTTATTTCTGATTCAGACGGGGTTTCAACATGGGTTATCACCCTTACCCCGTGGCAGCCAGGCGGAAATCAGACTCCACCAGGAGTGGCACTGGGAACTTCGATAGCCTTTACGCTCTTCACCCTGAGTCCAACATAGGTTATCACCCTAGCCTCGACTGGAGCTCAGGAAAGCGTCCGGGTTTGTCAGGGTCTTACCCTGGTGGGAACTCCTCGGGGTTCCCTCTTCCCTTCTTCATCACGCAGGTTTCAACATAGGTTATCACCCTGTCCTCGACTGAAGCTCAGGAAACCCGGGGGTTGGTCAGGGTAGCCGTGAAGTTGCTTGCCCCTTGTGCGAACTCCTCGTAGTAGCCTGCCTCCCTCAGCAGGTTTCAACATAGGTTATCACCCCGTCACTGTTGGCCTCCTGCTGGGTCTGACCACCCTATATTAAGGGTTGTCCCAAGGCAATGAAGCCAAGGGCGAAAACGGAGTTGATACAATGGATACTACAACTACTCTCACTACTATTAGCATCAAAGGTTTCCCCCTGTTTATTGAGCCGAGTGCATTGAAGGTAAGCGGTCAGCTTGACAACTACCGCCGTATCATTGCTAGGTTCGCAAGCAACATCTGGTGGCATCTTAGACTGTGCCGTCCGTTGGGTATCAAGACGGTCATCAAGGCATACACTTTCAGCGGTGAAACGACTGCGATTAAGCTTCCGCATAACTTCACCCTGACCAAGGTTGCTACGCTTGACGACTTCCCCACCTTCGATAGTGTAGTGAACTACTCTATTGACCTGTTCAAGCAGATGCTTGACCTGCATTCGGCACCGTTCCGAGTGGTTCAGTATGAGTTTGGAACAATTCACTACAACCAATCGGTTTGGATGCTTGACATCAGTGGACAAAACGCAAAGACCTTTTGGTTCAAAGGTCTTGAAACAGACGAAGAATATGCGGATAAGACCGAACGAGTTCACGCAGGTATGAGTAATAATTTTATTGACAAATCTATTGCGAATTGTATTGTGGATTCTATTGTGGGTGATTATCTTTCTATTGGTCACAAGTAAAGTAAATCTTCAAACCGGGTTTAACCCATAGGGTTAAACCTTTTTCTTTTTTATCCGAGGGTTTCCAACATAGGTTATCACCCCCTGCTGTCTGCAGGATTCGACGGACCGGGGTTGGACAGCACTCTTTCAGAACTGATTTTGTTTAAGGAAGTTTACAAAAATCTATTTGACTAATTGGATTTAATTAACTATATTATATATAGAAACAACATCAAGGAGTTGACCTATGGCAAAGAAGAAAATCAAAGTCGGTGATAGAGTTAAGTGGCACGACCCTGCTATCCAAGATTACTCACCTGCTGACCGAAAGATTATGGCGAAGATTATCTACATAGTCCATTCAATCTCGGAAGAAGATGCGTGGATTTACGATGAAACCGAAAAGCCTGCTAGTGCCATTCAGGTTGCTCCGTGGGAACTTGAATTGGTTAAGTAATGCCCTGCCCCTGCCTGTAAAGGTGGGGGTTTAACTCGGCTCCGACCCGATAGTCAACATAGGTTATCACCCCGTCCCTGTTGGCCTCCCGAGGGCTTTGACCACCCTATATTAAGGGTTGTCCCAAGGCAATGAAGCCAAGGGTTGAACAACGGAGTTGTATATGATTATGAACACTGGCGTTATCGTAGATGAAACGAGCGAACTCTATGCTAAGGTGAAGGAACTTTGCGAAGGCATCGTGGTTGCTTATGGCAAGGACATCACTATCCGTTTCCCCAAGCAGGAAGTTGATACGGGTTGTGGCAAGGACGACTGCGATGCACTTCGGTTGAGCATTGGCTACCGCAAGGCTGGCACCAGTTTCTACGACGGGCACCGCTATCCGTCTAGTTATTACCTTAGCATCACGCCTATTGAAGTCACCGAGCACGGCTATCGCTGTATGATGTTCGGTGGTGGGAACTGCACCGTAGCCGAGTGCAACCGCAACACTGAGAAGCAGCGTGGGCTTGCGGCAAAGGCGGTTCAGAACGAACTTGTGGATATCGTTTACAAGGCGTTTATCCACTTCAAGATTAAGATTTAATCAACTCCGAACCGGGATTAACCCTATGGGTTAATCCTTTTTTTATTTCTTTTCGGCGGGTTCCCAACATAGGTTATCACCCTTTCCTCGACTGCAGCTGCGTCGGACCGGGTCTGACATCGCTTGTTCAGAACTGATTTTTTGTTTACAAAACTTTACATAAGTTTATACAAAATATATTGACTAATTAGATTTAATTAACTATATTATATAGAGAAACAAAGGAGTTATTATGGCACGCAAAAAAGCAGACAAAGAGTTCATCGCCACCGAGATGAACTTGGATATGATGGATAATGTTGTGGGAACATTGAACGCAGTCGCAGACTCGCTCCGTGATTCCTTTGATATGGAGTCCGTAGGCAAAGAGTTAATGGGCTTGTTCCGTCATACCGAACACGGCTTGGAACGCATACCCGAACACGAAAGTGAGTTCGCTTTCACTATGTGTTGTAAGGCTATCCCCCTTGACGGGCGTAGGCGTTCCTTTGAGTATCGGTTTAGGCTGAACACATACACGAATGAAATCACTTGTATAGACAAGGACAATAATCAATGGGCTATGCCCTTGCTGACTGACGCATTGGCGGTCATAAGGGATAAGGCTATTGAATATGCTTTCTCATCGTAGTTCTTTGGGCGGTTTCCGCCCTTTCTTTTTGTCCGCCCCTGATACCCAACATGGGTTATCACCCTGTACACCGTGGAGTCTGTCCCATTCAGATTCCGCCAGTTTTTGCCGAATAAAAAAAGTTGAGAAAGTGCTTTACATTTTGATTTCTCAAAGCGATAATATAAGTAGAAAGATGAATGTTTAACCCTTAACAAAAGGAGTAAGTATGGGAAACAACATCGTTGATTTCAAGGAACGCAAAATTGCCAACATCAAGATGAATCAAATCAAGTTCTTGATGAAGCATTTGCCCTACATCAAGGAACGCCAAAAGCGGTTAAAAGAAATACACGCACCGAAGTCTATCCTAGACAATGAGGTCAGGCTTATCTATGCCTACACTCACCGCCTTAACCGCCTTAAAGAGTGGTGGTATAAGCAGATGAGCCCTGAGGAACGCTTGCTGCGTGCTATCTTCGCACCTGATACCGCTATGTAGGCGACCTATCCCCCTCGCAAGAGGGGGTTTACATTTGTTCGCACCTGATACCCAACATAGGTTATCACCCTGTCCCAGCCGAAGCGTGCGGGCAGCGACCACCCCTTGTGGTAGGACATAGGAGTAGCGAAAAAAAGTTAGGCTAACCCCTTGACAAACGAGATTTAATTGAGTATATTTATAACACAAACAACGGAGTATAATATGGCAAAGAAACCTACAACCAAAGACAAAATTACGGCAGTAAAAATGGGGCTACGCATTTACAAGGGGGGCAGGAAATGAAACTGATACTATTCATCATTCTTGTTCTGCTCGGAGTGTTCTTTCCCCCTATCACAATACTCTACGCAATCATCGGTTTAATCTTTTTAGTAAGGAAGGTGGCATAATGAAAAAGTATCTGCTCTACATCAAGAACGAAAAGGGTATCTATGAAGAAACTGCGATAGGCTACTTCAAAGACCTAGTTCCGTTAGCCTTTGGGCATACGGCTAGGTTCGAGTGTTTGGGTAAGTAGTCATCGTTATTTCTACCCCTAGGGTTAAACCCTAGGGGTTTAACTTTGTTCCGACCCGATTCCCAACATGGGTTATCACCCTGTTGCCGCTGGAGTCGAGCATGCGTCATCTTGGTCTGGTTCTCCTCTCGTAGTTCCTTGCGTTGGTTGTAAACGAAAGTTTACAAAGAAAAGTCTGCTTGGGTATTGACAAAAGGGATTTAATTGGGTATATTATATATAGAACAACATCAACAACGGAGGTTACTATGAACATCAAGAACGAACCGATTAAAGAGAAGGGTATTCTTGAAAGCCTTTGTGAAGGTTTCGGATTGCTCGCTTCCTATGTAATGGTATTCGTCCTATTGTGGGAAGGTATCTTGGGAATGGCAGGAGCGAAGTAATCATACCGAATGGGTGGGGGATTGCCCCGTGGGTTGCGGACTGCGGTTCGCAACCCTTTCTTCTGTCCTCACCCTGATAGTCAACATGGGTTATCACCCTTCCCCAGAAGCGAAGTCCCGTCGGTCTGTCTGGCTGACTGGCGGCTTCCTTGTAAACGAAAGTTTACAAAGAAAATGATGGTTAAGGCTTGACAAAAGGGTTTTAATTAGGTATATTATAATCAACAACGAAAGAGGTTTACAATGCAGACATTCAAGAAGAAATGGCAAGGCTTTAATTTCACCGAGAGTGGCACTCGTATGGGGCCTGACGGAAAGAGTTTGGCTCGCTCGTTCCACAACCTTATGAAAAGGGTTTGTGCGAAGATTGGTGCATCAGTGGTAAAGACAAACACGGGTCACTATGATGTATCGGGTTTCATTCAACGCAAAGACGGCTCGCTTCTCTATTACTCCTATGGTGATTTCCGTTCCCTTGGGGTCATTGATGTTGATGCCTGCGGTGCCTGCTGTGGAGTCCTGCTCCGAACGGCTTCTAGCACCACTGACTACCATGGTGGCTTGAACGAATTTAGTTCCATTAGGAACTTGGAAAAGAAGATACAAGAAATTTAGTCATCACCTCCGTTGATGGGCGGCACTCGTTGTCGCCCATCTTTTTTTCTCCGCCCTGATACCCAACATGGGTTATCACCCTCCGCCTGCGGCAGCCAGTCCCAGCCTGCTTGGCTGCCGTCTGCTTGGTGAGTGTTAATGAAAGTTTACAAAGAAAATTGGCTCTATGCCTTGACAAAACGGATTTACTTAACTATATTATACATAGAACCTAGCAACAAGGAAAGGTTAATATGGGTCTGAATGATTTTGTGGCTGAATGCCAAAAGGTTGATAGTCGCCTTGAACTCCGCTCCGAATTTGGAGTTAAGTGTGCGGTTATCGGAAACAAGAGTGTGGCTATCGGTGGTTATAATCTGCCGTATCAAGCCCACTTGATAACTAACCTTATGAAAGAATGCGGTTCGTTTGAATAGGGGGCTATGGTGGATAGGTTAGACATACCAAAGGTCGCAACGGAATCGTTTGAACGCACAAAGGACTTTGACCAGGAATCGTGGGATAGAAAGCACCGCTGTAAAGAGTGCGGGAAAAAGACTTTCTACAAAGAGATTGCTGGCGGGTGGATTTGTTCCGCTTGTTTTCCCAAAATGAAACTCGCTTATTAAATCGTGCCAACTCCTACCCCCCGAAAGGGGGGTTTTCTTTTGGCTTACACCCTGACTCCAACATAGGTTATCACCCTGTTCCCCTTCGCCCGCCGTCCTCCTCTGAGTTGGTCAGGGTTCAAAAAAGTTGTTCAGACCCCTTGACAAACTTAATTTAATTAACTATATTTAATGAAGAAACAACGAGGTAATAATATGCTAGCATTAACAATCTTTATCATCGGGCTTTGTGCCTGTGGGCTTGCCGCAATCGTGGGAGCAATCATCATTACAATCAAGAAGATGTCCAACCAATGTAAGCACCAGTGGAAGACCGTAAAGGACTTCACCATAAAAAGTGGTGACCGAGGGATAGGTCACCAATACATTCAGCAATGCGTTCACTGCGGAGCCGTTCAAGATGTAAAGTGCTACATTAACGAAGATTAACCACCGCCCCTCGCAAGAGGGGCTTTCCTCGTGCCGCCACAGGTGTTCAACATAGGTTATCACCCCCCTCCTGGAACGCCTCGTGTTCCCTTGGCCACCCCATATTAAGGGTTAAAGACGAGAACGAAAAAAAGTTCTCGCAAGGACTTGACAAACGAGATTTAATTAACTATATTATATATAGAAACACAAAACAACGAGGTAATTATGGCACAACAAAAACTTATCACCGCAGAAATCAAGAAGTTCCTTAAAGCCCATTTGGAGGGTTCGCAGGACGGAAAGAAAGGCGAAGCCAAAGTCGCTTGCCGCTTGTTCTGTCCGTTCAGCCACGCCCTCACTTGGTATATCCTAGAAGCCTATCCTGACTTTGAAACCTCGGGCATTGTTTACGGCTATGTTGTGAACAACGCAAACCCTGATTTCAGTGAGTATGGCGACATTGACCTGAATGAACTCCAAAGGTTGAAGCAGTTCGGCTGTCCTGCCGTTGAAAGGGACATTAGCATTAGTGTGGGTATGCCCTTGGGCGAAGCCCTTGAAAAATCAAAAGACCCTAAGCCTGATTGGTGGGATTAAATTTGTTGCTCCCTGACGACCGCCCCCTTAATCGGGGGCATTTTTATTTTCTCTCCGCTGTTATATCAACATGGGTTATCACCCTAGATGTCATGCGGCGTCGTCCTGCTGTCGCCAGATGTCCGTCGCCTTAATAAATTGTTGATAAAATTTTACACAAAAAATGTTGATAACATATTGACAAAATGAATTTAATTAAGTATATTATTAACATAAACCCAAACAACGGAGTAAACAATGAATAATCAAGCCAACAAGAAGTTCACCGAATTTCACAACCATATTAAGAATGTTCTCTGCTACCTCGTCTATGAGTTCGGCTACGGAACTCGCCTCAAACAGAAGAGCGATGTTATTCCCAAGGCGGTAGAGAGTGTGTTCCGCCCTGCTAACTCCCACAAGCAAAACACAAAGTGGTCGCACGGAGATGCCACCTTGACCTATGGCTTGGACAACCACGGCAAGCCGTATGCTTCGCTCACTATCAAGGGGGTCATTACCGACATACCCGACCTGCCTGCTCGCAAGATGGCAAAGGTGATTGATTTCTACCTCACCAAAGCCGAAGAAGAAAAGGAAGACTAACTATGAAAACCGAGCCCATCAAAATTGAAAATGCGATTGACGAACTAGCAAAGCCTGGGGTATATCGGTTTTCGTTCGCTGATGGTAATGTCGAATGTAACGAAACGGAAGATACAGAAGATATAACCACCATTGCCCGCTTCTTGGAAGTCAAGGACGAACCTGACCTGCGTATTGAAAGGGTGCTAGATTAAAAGAGTAAACCAAACTGCTCTCACCGCTGAATGGCGGTGTTCTTTTTTTCTTCGCCGATATACCCAACATGGGTTATCACCCTTTCCTCGACTGCAGCTGTCCGGAGGCTTCGAGGGTCTGACTGAACTTTTATAAAAAAAGTGCTTGACAAATTTAATTTAATTAACTATATTTATTATAGAACCCATAAAACGGAGTAATACTATGGCACAAATTAATCATATCACTATTGAATATACCACAAAGCGTGAGAAGCAAATCAAAGCCAATTACGAAGAGGAACACACGAAGGCAAGGCAAATCCCTATTAGTTTTGCTCAAAGCCGTGGTGATGAACTGATTGAAACAGAGTTCACCGCCAATGAGTTGCTCACCCTTGACAAGACTATTCGTGAATCATTTGGCAATGACTATCAAATAGTCAATGTGGACTATAAGGGATTATGGCAAAGTGGCAACGGCAAGAGTTATATAACCTATGCTATTGTTCATAAGGACTTGTTCCTGCGTTCAAAGGCAAAGTGGGATAAAAACTTGAAGACTTTTTGCTATGGCAAAACTCCGATTGTCATTCCTGCTTTCCCCAATGTCAAGGGCGGTTATTATTCCTGCGAAGGATATATCTGGCTTACATTCAATAAGGTAAGCAACCGCCATATTATCTTGTTCAGAAGTGATGATGTGGAAACCTGCGGATTCAAGGGAAAGTATAAAAAGCGTTGGGATAAAGTAGGTCATTTGTATATGATTAGCGAAGTATTGTTTGACAAGTATCTTGAATCTGTTAAGGCGGGAATTGTAAATGTCAAAACATTCTTTGACAGGTTCGTGTAAAAGAGTGGGGCGGTCTAACCCTATTCCCTAAACTTACTATCCCCTGCTCTCCCCGCTGAACGGCGGGGTTCTTTTTTGCCCGCCCCTGATACCCAACATGGGTTATCACCCTTTCCCTGTGGCAGCGTCGAGGAGAAGCCGTGCTGCCGACAAGTAAAATGTTGAAGAATTTACTTGACAAACTTAAATGAATTAACTATATTATATATAGAAACAAACGAGGTAAACTATGGCACAGATTAAAGAGTATAAAGTAAAAGCCTATCCTAGTGAAATAACCGTCTTTTATGAGGGCTACTTTCACCAAAACTTTGACATAGGAACCTTAAAACTAACCAAAGCAAAAATCAAAGACATTCAAGAGGATATCTTAAACTACATTAACAGCGAACCGAATTACACGATTACTAAAAAGTTGAGTTATGAAATAGCACAGAAAATCAAATGGTATATCTAATGGGGTAAACTATGGCACAGAAAGCAATCAAAATCAGCGGTAAGTCGCTTGTCAAGTTCAAGGGCAATAACATCGTGAACACCGCAACGGAGTTCGTCAAAGATTCTATTCATATGAATAAGGTAAAGGGTGCAATTAAAGAGTGTCTTGAAAAGCACCCTGAACTAATGAATGGAACCTACACCGAAGTTGTAGCGGCACGAATCCTCGCCCAGAGTGTTCTCTACTCTATCTTCGGCAACACCGATATGCTGTTGTGGAAAGATACGGCAACACGAAAGCAGAGAGCCGCTATGAAAGCCTGTGCGTCTGATATGTTCTACATCTGCCGAGAAAAGAAAGTATAGAAAAGTAATGCGGTTTCACAAACAATAACTCAAACACCCCTATACTAACCGCATTACACCCCCTGCCGAATGGCAGGGGTTATTTCTGTTTCCACCCCGATGTCCAACATGGGTTATCACCCTATGCCCGTTAGGAGATGAGCATGTCATCTCTCCTCTGTCATCTCATCTCGTTCTTGTGTATCCTAAACTTTACATAAAAAATGTTTACAACACTTGACAAACTGAAATGAATTAGGTATATTATATATAGAACATCAAACAAGGGGTAGGCTATGTCCGAAATCTTTTTACAAGTCAATAACAAAATTGAATCATCCGCTAATGACTTCGCAGACTATCTTTGCCGTATGATTATGAATCATCTTGAAGGAAAGGTGGTTGGAATCTCTGGCAACGAAAGGTGGGTAGACGGCTCCAATGCTCAAATCGTATTCAAACTGAACATCGACCGAGAGCAAGCAGATGAACTCGTCAGCGACCTCAACGAAGAGGACGATGAATATGGCGATTGGTTCCTCGCCGACGAAGATTAGTTTCCAAGTAAGACCTCGTTGTTAGCCCTCTGCCGAAAGGCGGAGGGTTTTTTATCGTCGTCAAAACCCGTATTCCCAACATGGGTTATCACCCTTCGCACGCTGGAATCCCCGGGTCGTCGATTCCCTGACGACAGAGATTTTTTATGTTGGGGTATTGACAAACTGAATTTAATTATGTATATTTATTATAGAACAAACGGAGGTTCTATATGTCTTATTTACCCTATACATCGCAAGAAGTGAACAAGTCTTGGGGCAAGCACCGCAACAAGTTCTTCAAGGGCTGCTGGGAAGTCAGAGTGAATGGCTACTGTGCTGGCAAGCAAATTGTCATGCATAGCCTAGCAGTCAAGTCGCACCAAGACGGTTTTAAGTGCCCTCACTGTGGAAGCACCAAGCCCGCTACCGACAGTTATGACCGCACCTTTGAGGTCACTCTCCCCAAGTATGACAAGGTGACGGGCGAACGCACGCCTGGTAAGGAAGTCACTATCAAAGAGAAGGAGTTGGAGTGTGCCGATTGCCACAAGTGGTGGCGGATTTGGTCTGGGGTCGGTTTCAATTCCAATGTTGTTTACTACGATACGGAAGAGAACTGGTAAGATAACCGTTCCGCCCCCTCGCAAGAGGGGGTTTTCCTTGTTTCCACCCCGATTCCCAACATAGGTTATCACCCTTTCCCAGCTGCAGCCAGTCCACTGACGGTCTGTTCGGGAGTTGCTGGAAATATGTAATGGAAACTTTACATAAAAAATGGGGTCACCCCCTTGACAAAACGAATTTAATTAGGTATATTATAGGTATAGAAACAACGGAGGCTTAATATGGCAAAGAAAGAAAAAATCACTGAATGGGTCGCCCTTGATACCGACCGAGATGTTCCCTACGAAGAATATGTAGAGAACTGCAAAGACAATGACCGAGAACCCGAAGAAGAAGGCTCTCGTGACTATTGGAACTATGTCAATGATATCCTGAAAATGGAACACGACGACTTCAAGGACAATATGGCGTCCTGCAAGTTGTTCCCTATGGTCGCTGTGGGCTATGATGACTTGTGGAATGGTCAGTTCCGTGGGGGCAAGGTTCTCCACAATGTGAATGACCTGCTCGGTATGTTCAGTTCCTGCGACAACATAAAGATTTGGCAGGACAAGGATGGTATGCATATCAATGGCTACCATCACGACGGCACAAATTATGCTGAACTTAGACCGCTTAACAAGCGTGGGAAAGCGTGGCTTGAAAAGCACGAAGAGGAATATAGCCGTAGTGCCTTGTGCGAAACCTTGGCTAAACCTAGTTTCTCTCGCTCCTACCCAATGGGCGGAAAAAATTACCTTTTCTAAACCCTCGTTGCTAGCCCCCATCCGCAAGGGTGGGGGGTTTCTTTTTTTCTCCCCAGATACCCAACATGGGTTATCACCCTTCTCTCGACTGCAGCCCCCGGGGCATCTCGACGAGTTGAGTTGGGTCTGGAAAAATTTTTTATAAAAGGGCTTGACAAACTAGATTTAATTAACTATATTTATAATA